>Ga0114969_10000523_pt1 | contig 33048 bp, 29 predicted proteins | sample M_130807_MF_Meta_FD_87316 | JGI IMG/M metagenome (GOLD analysis project Ga0114969, IMG submission 87316) | Freshwater microbial communities from Lake Montjoie, Canada to study carbon cycling - M_130807_MF_MetaG | ecosystem: Environmental > Aquatic > Freshwater > Lake | place: Lake Montjoie...
AAAAAAGTTCAAAAGAGTTTTGCAAAAATGAAAAATGGACATTTATAAATGTCCAAAATGGACTTTTGCAAAACTCTTTTGGATGAAAAAAAGGCAAAAAATGGAGTTAGAGCATAATGGTCTGTTTTTCAAAATTTTATAAAATATTTGTGATTGTAACTTTTTTATAAAATTAATAAATTAAATTAAAAAGTATTTAGGTGAAATATAATAATCCTAAAATATTTTAAGATTATTTTAATATAAATATAATATTATATAATATTATAACATGCCTAAACACGAAATTGATTATTCAAATACAATTATATATAAAATCACTTGTAATGACCAGTTAGTTTCTGATTTGTATGTTGGTCATACGACCAATTTTGTACAAAGAAAACATGCACATAAACAAAGTTGCATTAATGAAAAAAGTCCAAATTATAAATGTAAATTATATGAAGTAATTCGTAATAATGGTGGCTGGGAAAACTGGAAAATGGAAATAATAAATTTTTTTAATTATAAAACCCATTATGAAGCAAGAAAGAAAGAACAAGAATATTTTTTGTCATTAAATGCTACATTAAATAGCATTGAACCTTATGCTATACCCAAACCAAAGGAGATAATAGTAAAAAATACAGTAATAAAAGAAGTTTTCCACTGTAAAGAATGTAATAAAAATTTTAATAATAAGGATTTATTAGAAATACATAATACCACAAAAAAACATAAAAGACGCATGGAAACGCAGAATTTCACAGATTTCACCGAAAAATTTATATGTAACTTATGTAATATAAAATGTAGTAGACCAAGTGAATGGGATAGACATATAACTACACGGAAACATCAAAAACATCTTTTAGGAAATGCCAAGGATATTAATTTCACGGATAAAAAAGATTATATATGTTCTTGTGGTAAAATATACGCTACAAATTGTGGATTATGGAAACATAAAAAAATTTGTTTTAATAATAATGAAATAGAAAATACTATAATAGATCCATCATCCAATGAAATTAAAGTATTAACAACTTTAGTAATAGAATTAGTTAAAAATAATACAGAACTACAAAAACAAACAAGTGAATTACAAAAACAGAATCAGGATTTTCAAAAGCAGACTACTGAATTACAAAAACAAATGATTGATGTATGTCAAAAAATACAACCAGGTAATACAGTTATAAACAGTACTAATAATAGTCATAACAAAACATTTAATCTCCAGTTATTTCTCAACGAGGAATGCAAGGATGCGATGAATATGTCGGATTTTATCAACTCAATTGAATTAAAAATATCAGACTTGGAAAATATAGGCAAACTCGGTTATGTAGAAGGGATGTCTAATATTATAATCAGGGAACTAAATGATACGGATATGTATAAAAGACCCGTTCACTGTAGTGACGCGAAGAGAGAAACAATGTATGTGAGGGAAGAAAACAAATGGGAAAGAAATAATAGTGAGACGAAACAAATGATAAAGGCTGTACGGGGAGTAGATAAGAAAAATTATAAATTGTTAACTAGCTGGAAGGAGATGGATCCAAAATGTATGGATAGTAAATCTAATCAATGTGATAAGTATATGAAAATAATGAGCAAGGTAATGGATGGTGATATAGAAAATGTAAATAAAGTAATAAAAAAGATCGCAAAGGAGGTGGTGATTGATAAGTCTTGATGTTCATAAATCTTGATGAGTATCAGCGGAGCAAGTATAAATGTTAATAAATGTTAATAAAATTATATTATATATTATATATAAATGTCGGATTTATCAGTTGTAGAATGTGTGGACGAGATAACTATTAAGGAAATTATTGAGCCAGTTGTTGAGCCTATCGCCGAGCCTGTTGTTGAGCCTATCGCCGAGCCTATCGCAGAGCCAGTTGCCGAGCCAGTTGCCGAGCCAGTTGCCGAGCCAGTAGTTGAAGAATCGATTAAACTTATCATTAATGAAATTGTTGAAAATAATACATCGGATGTCGTTATTGAAATTCCGGCAGCGGTTCAATTACCAGTTTTAACAGAAAAAATCACAATAACGCCTTCGTCTATTAATTTACAAATAAATAATTTAACAAAATTAAATGTAAATTTTTTTCCACAAAACGCAACAAATAAAAGTGTTATTTGGGAATCTAATAATGAAAATATTATTAAAGTTGAGAGAAATAGTGGTTTAATAAAAGCCGTAGGTCCTGGAATTGCGTACGTTAGAGCAAATACCACAGACGGCAGTAATTTATATGCGATTTCATCTATTAATGTATTATCTAATGTAACAAGATCACCCATAAGAATGAAATTGTTTTAATAATCTTCACCTATCATAAAATAATTAATAGATTTAATTATTTTTATTTATTATTTTATTTTATTTATTATTTTTATTTTATTTATTCTTCAACCCGAAGTGCCGAGTTTAATGACGACATCAACAATGGCTCTGGAAGTGTATTTACATACGTAATCACATCGGTTTTTGTGATAATTTTTCCTTGACCCTCGGGTTTTTTCTTATAAATTTGATGAATGTTAAACATATGTGTCCGGAACTTTTCTTGATATTCCAATAAAGGTTTACTCTTTTTTATGTAACAAGAAATATAATGTGTGTGTAATTTTTCTGTAAAATCATGAATTTGTTTCTTGAATTTATTAAATTCGGCTTGCGCTTCCGGGTAATACCGCAAATAAGCTGCGACTTGTCCATTTTGCCGCATTTCCAAATAACGAAATTGAAGCTTTGGTTGATTGCCGCGTAAACAACGGACAAATTCGTAATTCGGATTGCGAATTTTCGTGCGTTCACAGGATACGGTATGATAAATCATAATACCTGCTTCTTTATAATCTTCATTCATTACCGCGATAAGTGTTTCCAAATCATCATAGGTTGTAAAATTATAAGTTTTCGGTCGCCGAATATAGGTCCCCTTCATAATTGTAGTTAATTCTTCATTTTCTAATTTTCTAATCGTATAATTCTCGTTATTAATCTGATAAGATGCGATTAAATATAATTTCATTTCATTAATAGGCACAACAATGCGGTTTCGGGGATGTTGAAATACAAAAGAATAACAATTTTCTTTAGGTAAAGAAGTGTAATCAAAATCAATCTCTTTACACACTTCAAAAAACATATACCGAAATGTTTCTTCTTCCTTGAGAGCACCCGTATTAAAGAATATACATTTTGCCCCAAATTTACTTTTAGAGGAAATTTCCCATGATTTTGCTAGTTTATCATAAAACAAATTAATCATTGTTCCGTCAACAATTTCTTCTGCATAGCACTCCGATGGCGGATATTGAGACATAAATTGTCCCTCGTTAATAGATTTAGGGGGTGAAAACGCCAAAATATTTCCATTTGAATGGACGACCGAACGAAACAACCCGCTGGTTCTAACCAAATCAGGCGTAACTTTTGATTTAACATATTTTAAAATATTATATTCTTGCTCACACTGTAACCATTTTGTATTAGTAAGTTTTAGTAACTCTAAAATATTTTTAGTACTGGCGCCTGTATTATCGGGATTTTTTATAAATGCCGGCAAATCATAACCCGCCGTTTTAATGTTGAAATCATAAATCATTATAATTAATATATTTAAGAGGTAATCTTTAAATTTTAATCATTAATCAATTTTTATAATTTATAAAAATTTTCGTAAATTATAAAAATTTCTACTATAAATATAAGGTAATGAATGAACAAGAAGTTACTGAAGAAAACATTATAATTAACATACAATTAGGTGATTTTATAGAACTAGACGCACCATCAGACCCAGATATTCATAATCATATTTATTATATTAAATTTTTAGATAATGAAAAAGTTGTATTATTAGAAGACTCGGGGAAAGAAATAATATTAAAAATGGATGAAACAGGCAAACTATTTAATGAATCCATTATAGGAATAAATATTCTCAACCGAGCAGATGCGCCTGGCTATGCGGTTCAAAACAATCTTGTTACGGGAACATGGATAGATATTTATTTTAAGGGGGATATTCCTCTGGTTATAACCGGAAAAATAACGAATGTAGAAGAAGATATGATTGAACTTACGACTTTTCCCGGTAAAGATGTCTTATTTATAGATTTTAAATATGAAGGAATACCCGATGATTTGAACATTGAAAAAATAAACGTGAGGAGTGAACCGGCTGAGTCGATACAATCGGCGCAAACACAAGCGCCAGCGCCAGCTCCCGAAGGCATGGCGCCAGCGCCCGAGCAAGCACAAGAGCAAGCGACAGCAGATACCTTGGCCACACAACAAACGGGTAAGCTTGAAGAATTAGGCGATATTGAAGATGAATACGCCTTAGAAATAGAAGAACCCTCACGCGAAGAGATTAAGAAACTAATTTTTAGCGCCGATCAGATTATTTTTGGCGATGAAGAAATGGAATTATCTCTTGTAGTCGATTTACCAGAATCCCAGCAACGGTTTGGTATTGAAAAACAAACCCAAGATCTTTTAGATGATATGTTATCTACGGTGCCCAATATACAGCGAACGCCGGCAGTATTAAATAATATTCATCAAATGATAGATAGATATAAACAACTCCGCAACTTATATTCCAAATTTGATGAAAATGGAAATGCGAATATGCCCGACATACAAGGCGCGGATTATAAACCGTTGGTGGAAATATTATCTAAATTTGAGCAGAAATTACATTGGATATTGCCGGTAGTAACAATAAATAAAAAATTATACATGGACGGAGACGATGAAGAAGATGATACTAATATAACTGTTTTAGCATTGAGTGATATAAGAACCAAAGAGCAAGAAATTCTAAAAACATACCAGGAAGGAAGTATTCCTGATGGAGAGAATAAATATGTTTATTTAATGCGTGAATTAAATTCATATTCTATTCCATTTTTAACACCCTCTGATACAGAAAATAATTTAACTACTCAAAAAGTAAATGGAAATATCAACGCAGTGTCGGCGAATTTAGACGATTTTAATACATCGGTTGCTAGATTTCTTGGTAATAAAAAAAATAAGAGTAAAGAAGAGATTAGTTCAACATTAGTTATTAGTAAACGGTTTTTTACGCAAGAATACACGACTGGCTTATCTTATATAGAAACCGTTAAGACAAGAGGGACCGGCGAAGTTAACACCCGAAAACCAATCACACCAAATGATACAATTAGCGTAAAAGCCTATTTAACCTTGCCGGAAGTTACGGTTCGGTTTTCGCGGGTTAATCTGCCAGGCACCGATATTTTAATTAAATCCAATCTGAATAAACATTTTATAAATTATTGGAAATTTTTAAATAATAATACTAGATATTCTTCGCGAGTAGTAGATAATTTTGATAAGCCCTTGGAATACAAAGACGACCTTTTTGTAAATGATATAAAAGAATATATCCTAGATGAGTCGTTATTAGATGCGCCGGATAAATATCAAAGATACTTGAAAACATTCATACCCAAAACCCGGGTGTTGTTCAATATTATGAAACCGTATATTACTGGCAAATTATCGGTCCATGAAGTATTATCATACTTAGAGCCATTTATGATTTATCATAAAGATTTATCTTTCATGCAATATCAAGAAATAACGGAATTTATAAAAAATAAAATAACAGAATTCAAGAAAAATTATACCTCGACGTCTAGAAAATTTGCCACCATAAACGCAAAATCAAATAAATCTATTAAAAATTTGAATAGTTATTTGAATGATTTATTTATATTGAATGAGCCAATTAGAAAAGAATTGCTTATAGATTTTTATGGGTTTGATAGTGCTACGCCAGATATAAGTATTTCGGAATTTATTAAAAAAATAGAAATGATTGATAATGGACGACTTTTTAATGCCTGTATAACCGTATTATCCTTGAATTTAATTTCGCCGGGATCACCTGAGGAGGTTATCGAAAATATGAAAGCCTATATAGAAGAAGGGAATCAGGATTTAGCTAATCCTAGAATTAATACGTGTAGACAATACAAGAATATCGCCAAGCGTTATGTGGCCATTGATGAATTAGAGGATGATAATTTTGTGGATATCTTTTTTGATAAGAAATATGATACCACCTTTTATTCGGTATACAATGACGAATATAAAAATAAAATTGCGTCATCCTCAACCGCCGATCAAGAAGATAAATTAACAGCTATTTTAATAAAAAATAATGGACTTACCAAGGAAAACGCACAACGTGAAGCAAAAGCGATGATATTAGGAAAACGACGCGTAGAAAATGGCGATTTTGCCATACTAGATATGCTCGATCAAGGGAATCCAGAAATGATATATTACGTGAGAGACAACAATGAATGGAAATTAATGCCGGAAGGATCCAATCTTCCAATTGTCGATGATAAAAGCAGATCTATATGTAATTTTCAAGAGGCCTGCATTGAAAACCCAAAGACGAGTGATTGTAACGATACGAATCTTGAAGTCGAAATGTTAAAAAATAAGAATATGACGCAGATGATAAATGAATTTGATACTACGTTGAAAATGAATAAAACGCAAAGAGAGGATAAAGCTTGGGAAGAATACGATTTATATTCAAGTCGGATTAAAACCTTAATTAACGTCGCTAATTTAAAGCGATTTAGTTATGAAAATCAGAAATATTTATTGGGGCATACCGCGGTTACCATAGATAAAATTGTATCCCCGCATCTTCACTTAAGAGATTTAATACTGGGGCAATCGGATTTTTCTAAGCGCAACCAATACATATGTGAATTTGTTTTGAATTTTACACGCGAACCGGCCTTGGACGCAAAAGGCGAAGAGAAATATTGGTTATATTGTATAAATACGCACACTAAATTATTGCCTATCTTTATCTATCAATTAGCCGAGGTCTTTCTCAAAAAGGGGGATTATAAAAAAGAGATGGACCGTATATGTGCTGAGCAGGGCACGATGAGTGACGATGGTGACTCGTGGGTGGATAAATATAGCGGAGAGACCATCTGTAAAATCAATTGGGCCATTCCCGAAGAATTTGCCGGCGAAGGCGCGAATAATATTTCTAGTGCTACTATCGAGGCTGATTTGGGCGATGCTATCACACAAGAAAAGAAAACGCAACCGGAATTTGAAAACCCCGAAGCGATCAAAATCTCAAAAGTCATTAACACCATGAGTAGTTATATCGGTATTAATCTTGACGCGAAAAAAGAGTTTATAATAAGAAATGTGATGCGCCAACAATCTACGATAATGCCGAACAAGGAAACGTATGAAAAAATGATTAATGCGGCAACGGCGGCGAAGAAAAAGCAAGTCAAGGCCTATGACGATGTTTATAATGAATCCTTAATGTTATTGATATTATCCTATTATTTAGTCGCCATACAGATAAGCATTCCTGCGATAAAAACGAGAAAAACTCACCCGGGATGTATTAAATCTTTTACGGGTTTTCCTTTGGATGGTAGCGAAGATACATCGGCTATGCTGTATATTGCGTGCGTAGCCAGTAAAATGGAAAAACGGTCTATTGTGCCCTGGTCGGGCATTGCCGGATTCAAAGACAAAGATTTATTTCTTAGAATTCAAGGTATTATTACTAAATTTATTTTAAAGGATAATGAGGTTCAAGAGGGAATAAAGGAAAAATTAAACTACTTGTTAATAAATAAAGAAGAAGATATCCCCGAAGAACATAACATACTTCGCTGGAATAATTTCCTCCCGCAATTGCGGCCATTTAAATTGAAAACATTACAGGATATTTCGCCGCAATTTAAAGACCAATTATTACAAACCATGCGGGACAAAAATAAAAAACAAGATGAAATGTTATTGAGTGTTAAGTCGAAAATAATATTTTTTTCCTTAGGCATACAAGAATTAATCCAGAAAACTGTTCATAAAAAGAACGCCATTTTAACGAATGCGAATTTTGAACCCTTCTTGGAAAATGCGTGCTGCGACAATGAAGAGATTAATGCGCTTAAATATTTTATTAAAGAACAGCCGGATATTGCCTCGTATAATAAGTCGGTTAAAAAATTAGGCGAGTTGATTGATTATTTGACGCGGATGGGTAAAGCGGGCATTATGTATGACCCTAAAAATACAAAAAGAGAATTTTTAAAATTACCGGAAGCTTTCTCAGAAGAAACCATCTATCGTGCTTTTATTGTTTTTTGTAAATATAATAATGAGTTGCCGATAAGCGAAGAATTAAGAGCAATCTGCTTGAATAAACCGGACAATTATGATAAAAATGATACGATTGAAGAAAGTATCCGGAAACTTAAACGGGATGGTAAATTGTATACAGCTGAATCCCTTGACCAATTGTTAACCCTGGTTAATCGCGATAATATGGTAAAATTAAAAATAAATACGCCTGTTAATAATCTGAATATTGATGTTTTAAAACATATTATATCCTCCATGAATGAACGCAACCCGGAGCATGTGCCGAGAGTATTTCGTGAAAAATTTATGAATATTCTGACGCAAGATGAGACGGATGGTTTATTTGAAGATACACCAGAAATGAGAGAATTAAAAAATTATCTAAGTTCGGCTAATGAAAAAATGAAGGGAGATATAATTGAATGCGTGAGAGCATCCACGAAGATTAAAGCTGCGGATTTAAAAGAATTTACGGAGAATCTAGATAATATAACTACTTTGAAAGAAACAGGGAATAATACGTTTATAGAAAACACGGATGAAACTATTTATAAAATGGTGGGTTTTATAAAGAATGCGATAAGAGATATAGTTAGTGTTTTTCCGAATATGATACTCAATAAAGTGGACTACACGAGTGTAAATATTTCGAAACATTGGGGTTTATCGCAGGTTCATGAGACGGATTTAAAAACTAATATTAATTCGCATTATTCGGTATTATACAAATTATATGATGACTCTGATGTGGTTGTTATTGTTCAAAAATTAATGAACTTGTCTAAAGATATTGAACTCTTGGCGAATAATACATTTTTTAATACGCCGCTTAATGTGGGCGAGCAAAAATATATGTATTCTATTTTTGACCGACGTCTTACAATGATGCTTTTTAAATTTTATTTTTACACTATATTAACGACGCTTATTTCTCTCCGGGATGATTCGGAGGTGGCTTTAAAAAATATTTACAAGGCCGTCGATGCGAGAATTTCTAATATAGATGATGAATTAATGTCTATTCAACGTGCGTCAGAATTAGAAACGGGTAATATATCCGAATTAGAAATTGTATTGGGCGACAAGAAAGAGTTAAGTGATAAAATCGCGATGATATTAACTTCTTTTATGTCGGTGGTAGATGTTGATAAAAAAGCGATTGATTTTAATTATACTATTTTAATGGAACGAATTTTAAGGTCAAAAGAAAGAGAAAAGGATGTTATTACTGAAAATTTTAAAAAAATGACGGATGAAACACGTCAAGTCCAGGATTTAATAAAAAATCATCGTTTGGAACAATGGAATAAAGGTATGCAGAAAGGGTTATTCCGCTATGAAAAAGATACGTATGACGATGAACGGGCCGAACAGGACCGACTGACTAAAATTGATATCATGCTTAAACAAAAAAATCAGGAAACGAATGATACTTCAGTATTAGAGCTCGATGAACAACAGCTGGCGGAAGAAGAAATGGACCGTGAAAATGATCAGATTGAATACATGGGTGAAGACGCGGATTATGAGGAGATGGGTATGGACGGGGATGAGATGTATTAATATTTATATATATATATTAATTTGAAAAATTGAAAGAGTGTTATACACTATACAGAGATCATACTAAACAATAAAATGGCTACTACAATGTTTCAAAGCGCAGCAAGCCAATCTAACGAAGCAAATGTAAGCGCAGCAAGCCAAGCCAGTGAAGACTATGAAGATTGGGAGCATGAACAGAATATGGACGCAGAATTTGATATGGTAGATTATCATACGAATAAAAATAAAAAAATGGCGCAAAATGTACGCGACAAAAAATTGACAAAGCCAAAGCCAGATGAAGCGCAAAAAGAATTATATAAACAAAAGATGAAGGAATTGGAAGAAGCCAAGCAGTTGAAGATTCAGAAAACCAAGGACCGAAAGGCAGAAGAAAAATTGCGAATTTTACAGCGTAAGGATAAGCAAGATGTAAAAGATATTGGCCTGGATGAAAATCAATATGGAATTAAAGAACAAAAAGATATAGAAATTGAAATAAAAGACAACTGGGACGATTAATTGTAGTGTTAAATAAAATATAATTAAAAAATTGAAATGCTTTAATTTTTTAATGAACTCTCAACAACTCTCAATAACAATAAACAATGGACCATTCTAGTATTAAATACGCATTTGAAAACGCCTCAGGTATACAAAAAACGGATAATCCTATTATCTATATGGTTTTTCAGCGACTTACGCTTTGCTTGAAAGATATTTACTATATATTAGTCGGAAACGCAGAACAAGCGAAGAAAGCAATTGAAAAATGCGACGAACAAACCAAAAAAAACAGAAAAGAAGATTGGGATACTGATGAAATAAAAGTGCTAGATACACCATTTGATACCTATTGCGGCGGGCATTGTAAAATAATTGGTCTTATAAAATGTAAACTTGAAAATAAAAATAAATGTTGTGGTGATTGGATACCGCATGAATTAAAATCACAAAATGAAATAGACGAATTTATTAAAACCATCCCGAGTAAAGTGGAACATCCTCATGGCCGATTTGAAATTTGGGATATGACGGAAAATGGCTTAATCTTACATCTTACAACCACCACAATGTAATAAAACTATACCAACACATATCATTAAAATACCTACATACTGATACCATACATTTAAACGCTCCCCTAGAATAACATACGCAGCAATAGATTCTAATAATCCCGACATACCATCCCACAAGCCATTTACATACATAACATTTCCTTGTTTCAACGATTTAATGAGAAAATATATAACACCTGCATAGCCAACTATCCCTTTGTATAAGTGAGACATTCCGCCACTTCTAGCAAAAGTTTTTAACTCAAAATCACCAAAAATTTCTACCAATGAGAGATATAATATATTTAACATATTTATATACTTATATAAATAATAAAATATATAATAAAATAAATAATTATACTTATATAAATAATTATACTTATATAAATAATTATACTTATATAAATAATTATACTTATATAAATAATTATACTTATATAAATAATTATATAAATATGTTATATACTATGTTCATAAATTTAGTACGCAGAAATGTTACTATGTTTTCCATATTATTGTTTCTCTTTTTTTACATAATAATAATTTCCTACAAACCGAATTTTATATACAATAAAGACGGCAGTTTAAGGACGTTTGGCCTCGGCTTTAGTAAAAAAACCGTATTTCCGGCCTGGTTTTTAGCTATATTTTTATCAGTAATGTCTTATTTTATTGTTTTTTATTATGTATCGTCACCTAGGATTTAAATTATATAAAATATATAATATATAATATAAAATATAAAATATATAATATTAATTATTCGCTTGTGGTATAAACACGTGGTGGAGCGCCATTCGCTATAGCCTGAGCATTTAATCTTTCTTGTTCTTCGTATGCTTTATGACGGGCTTTAATCTCTTTTACTGTTTGTTTACAGCCATTATTCACTAGAGAATTATAACTAACCGAACTAACAAGTACACCTGTTAACATAAACCAAATATATTCAGCGATAATATCTTTTAATCTAACATAATCAAACAATCTCTTTTTCATCTCAATGCTGTCTTTGACTTTGGGTTTAAATAAAGGAGACATATTTGTCCAAAAATTATCAAAATTTTCTTCTGTTACTTCATTTATTAGAAGAGACTTATCGTTATAAATGTGTTCTAAAGCTTCAGCCATTGCCCCAACATTCGCTATTTTTAATTCTTCTGGCTTAAGTTTTGCCTTGAATATATCACTTAGTAAATCATTTAACCCCAATATTTTAGTAATTCCATATCCAATAGTATTTGAAAAAGGCGCCAACCAGCCCGGAAACATCATAAGCACCAAATTAAGGATACCAAATATAAAGAACCAAGGAATAATAGTCATAAATGCTGCTGAACTCATCTGATTAGAACCGCACATAGCTTTAGTCAATGCTATATTAATAAAAAATTCACCTATAATTAACAATAACATATATATTACAAAAAATATCTTACCTTGTCTAGGCTGACTATTATATTTTATCATAAAATAAACACTTGTTAGTAAAATAAATAAAAAGATGGCTGAAGTAGGATTAGGCGCACTATTACTCATTATAGATATTATGAATAATTTTTTTTTGTGTTAATAAATGTAATAGATGAATATGAATTCACCATCTTTAATAGAACCAGGTGTTCGCTATTTTATTGGCGGAACTCTTAAAGAATGTTATAAATTTAAAGAACGTCATGTCAATACTATATTTAATATCGGAATGACTTTTATGTTAATCGTCTTGATCGCGACTATTTTAGTTTATAAATATAAAGGGCGTCTTACGCCAAGTGAATTAGCTTTAAAAAATAGAAAAAAACAAGAATATATCGTTTCTAAATTACAACAAATTTCTATACATAAAAAACAACAGAATCATAATGAAAATATGATAACAGATTTACCTGTTTGGGATAATAGTTTAGTGAATTAAAATATTTATTAACCATAAATTTTTAAACCATATTTTTATATAAAATTTTATATAAAAATAAATCATATTTATATTATATAATAATGGATACGGAAATGATAGAAGAAATTAATAAATACTATGCTCTTAAAAAAAAATATGAAGAATCTGTCACACAAGAGAAAAAAAAGTTATTAAAAAATGATTCTTTATCTAGTGCCGATAAGACAGCGAGATTTAAAGAAATGGTATTTAAATGTGTTAACTGTAAAAAAAAGGGTGGCACCATTTTTACAAATAATAATAATATTTTAAAGGCGGTTTGCGGGAGCAGCACTCCTTGCGAACTTAATATAGAAATAAATAAGGGAAAAATTGTTCAGTTAAGAGAAATTCTAGATATAGACGCAAATCATATAGATTTTTTAAAAGAAGATATCATTTCAATTAAATTAAAATATTTGTTTAAAATCATAGACCAAGCGGAGGCTTTAAGCGCATTTGATTCTCTTTCGGGTGATTTATCTAGCCGGGCGATTGATCAACAACAATTTATAAAAAAATATAATGATATAGTGGATAATAAAAATAAGGAGTTTCAGTTAAAAACATACATAGATAAACTTAATTTAGAAATAGATAATATAAAAAAATTAAATAAATTGTATCAAACTGATAAAAAGGATTCTATTCTAAAAACTATAATTGAAAATTATACTGGAATAATTCAACCACTCGTTAATGATATAAGAGAATTAAAATATAATTATTTTACTATTGAAGTTGATGAAAAACAAAATATGGATTATTTTATTACGGAACCTTATACTATATCACAAATGGAATATAAATATTAATATGTATATATAAATTATTATTATAAATAATATATATATATGATATTTCAATATATTTCTTTCAAAGTATTTTTAATAAGCATTGCTATAGGATTATTATTTGTCTATTTGTCTAACCCCGAACCTACTATTATATATGTTTATCCGACCCCAGATAATGCTGGGCGTATAGAGTATAAGGATAAAGCCGATAATTGTTTTCAATTTGAAGCAAAAGAAGTTGACTGTCCTTCAAATCATTCGCTTATTAAAACAATTCCTGTTCAAAAATGAAATATATAAAAATGATATTTAAAAATAATATATATTAATGTGTAAAAATTATTTTAGGCTACTATAATATACCACCAATGCTTAAAAAATTATTAAACAGTATGCACACAGATAATGGTAAATATGCGATTTCAATGATATTGGGGATTGGATTAGCAAGTTTATTTAGAAAGATTTGTAAAGATAGAAATTGTATTGTTTTTCAAGCGCCTTCCTTAGAAGAAATTAAAGAACATACGTATAGTTATAACAATAAATGTTATAAATTTAATGAAAAGTCAATGAAATGTGGTATGGCTAAAAAAGAAGTATCTTTTGCGTAATTTGTTTAATATATTAAATGCGAATAATATATTAAATATGGATAATGGAACGACAAGTATAGATTCACTGCCGATTTCGCCGCAAACACAAAATAATATTCAATTAGAAATGACCGAAAATGTGCGGGTAGATAATCCATCACAACAACTTCAAAAAGCACGCGAGGAAGACCCTGCGACTAAACAGCGAAATTTAAATCAGTTTGTTACTGGGTTACAACAAGCCAGTTCCTCGGGCATGACGGCTTTACCTTCGAGGGATATTCCGCAAAGTCAAGATCATTTAACACAGGATCCGCAAATGAAACCTAATTTTATACCAAACAATCAGGCGATGGGAGATTATATATTAAATCATCAAACTAGCGAAGATATTATAAGAGAAAATGCGCGAAGACAAACGAAAACTGATTCCCTTGATGAACTGTATAATGAAATGCAGATACCAATATTAATTGGGGTTCTTTATTTTCTTTTTCAATTGCCTGTCGTCAGAAAAAATATATTTAAATATGTGCCTTCTCTCTTTCATAAGGATGGAAATTACAATTTATCGGGGTATATACTGAATAGTGTCATGTTTGCTGGACTATATTTTACAATGACGAAGGGAATTAAACATTTTTCATTTTAATATGCTAAAAAATTTCATTTTAATACGCTAAAAAATTTCATTTTAATACGTAAAAAATTCATTATTATATATTATGTATATTACAATAATGCATACCACAAGTAATAGTAACATAAATAATAGTACCACAAGTAATAGTAACATAAATAATACTCTCCTAATCAAAGAATACACAAAAGCCCTCATCGAAAATGTAGATAAAACACATCTACCAAAAGAATTAAATTTAATTTTTGATGGAGGTGTTTTTAATTCGGGCTTTGCTTCAGGCGTTTCAATATACATAAAAACATTAGAAGAAGCCGGGTTAATAAAAATAAATAAAATTTCCGGTTGTAGCGCCGGTTCTTTAATTGCTTTATGGTATATAACGGGTTGTAAAGAAATAGGTATTAAATATTTTGAAAACATGATGCAATCTTTTAAAGAAAATTTAAATTTTAATGAATTAAAAAATAGTTTATCTGTTTTTCTAGATGAATTATTTTTTAGTGATAATAAAAAAGATAAAAATATTGATAAAAATATTGATATTTCCATGTTAAATAATAAATTTTTTATTAATTATTATGATACAAGTAAAAATAAAAATATAGTTGTTTCTAATTTTGATGATAAAGAACATCTAATTACATGTATTTTAAGAACATGTCATATTCCATATATAAATGATGGAAATTCTAGATGTGATGAACATTATATGGATGGAATAGTTCCGCATATATTTAATGACGGGGAATCGCTGTTTATAAAACTTTTTACGTTTAATAAGTTGTCTAGGACATTTATATTAAAATCCGAAGCAAATATACATTATCGGCTCCTATCGGGCGTCTCAGACGCGAATGATTTTTTTACAACGGGGAAATCAGATATGTGCTGCTATATTAGTAAACGCGGATATAAAGATATTATTTTATTACGAAGCAGAGAGATAGTTGCTTATACCTTCTTTTGTGTTTTAGATTCGGTGTTTTTATTAAAGAATTCCTTATCGCCAATCATAACCGAATCTTTAATGTATAATGGATTTATAAATACAAGTAAATCTTTATTAAAAGATATTTTAAGACGTATCGTAACCTAATTTTATAACAATATTATAACAATAATACAATAACAATAATATTATTATAATATATACAATGTTATATTTAGTTATACCAACATTATTACCAGACTCCCAACTAAATTACTCTACTATAAATAATTACGCTACTATAAATTCTGTTTTTGAATCAATTGACCATACCGCAATAGGCACAGTTTTAGACCAAGGTAAAATAAATGATCTAATTATCAAAAAATTTAAAGAAAAATATTCAAATCCTAATATTACATTTAAGAGATTAAAAGAAACTGAATTTTACACTATTTCTGTAGCGAATGAATCAGATATTGATTTAGCTGGATTAAAAACGAGTTATGGCATTGAGCCTACTTTATCTCTTCGTTATAAAGACAATGTTTCTGCTCAAGTTTCAAATAATGAATTTAATAAAATTCTATTTAATCGGAGAACAACAATAGAAAATTATACTCCTTGGACTGATAAAGATTTATATGAGAATGAAAGAGCGGAAGTAGAAATGATTATTCAGGATGGAAGAAATTTGAGCGGGCTTACCTTGGATGATCTTAATTTGAGTAACACAAATTACTCTGGAGCAAGATTTTCTGGGTCGGAGATGAATGACGCAAACTTTGCTAATAGTAAACTTATTGCCGCGGAATTTACTGATTCAGAGTTATCTAATGCTCGTTTTAATAACGCAGATTTACGATTTTCTGATTTTTCTGTATCTACTATTACCGGAAAAGCCTCATTTGTGGGGGCAGATTTAAAGTTTTCTAATTTTAGTGGGGCAGATTTAACCGGCGCAGATTTAAGAGATGCTGATTTTAGACATGTGAATTTATCTTCAGCAACATTAACTGATTGTATTATAAATGAAAATACAAAATTTTATGGAGTGATAACAGAGGATACTATTTATGATCCAGATAATTTTAGTAACTCAAATAACATTCAATACGATGATGATATTGAATATATAAGAGTAACACAAGGGCAAGACGAGGACGAGGAGGAAGAAGTAGATTACACGGTTGAAGATGAATTAGCCCAAAAAGGAAACAAACCGATAGCAAAATATGAAGAATACATGAAAGGAAAACCAAACATACAACCTCCACTGGTAATTGATAAAAAATCAAAAATTAATGACCGATATGGTCAACCCTATACCTTTGAAGATTTTGTATCTTTATTAACCCCAAAAATAAATAATAAGAAAATACTACTTAGTGAAATGGAATTAAATAAATGGTATGGCATATCCTCGCTGGGAAATACGGCTCCCTATAGTTGGAAACAAGTTGGTGTAAATGAACCACGTATTGGGAAAGTATTTAAATGCGAGGCAGTGCCTAATCCAGAAAGTGGCGAAGCTATGGTATATGAAACAGTCCCCGCATGTATGGCTGTTCACGAATTATCGCGCATGTTGGACCTTGATAATTTATTTAAAACTATTTTAGCTAGTGTAGGAAGTGAACAGTTTAGTCGTAATTATGACATGCTTACGCGTAGCTATCCTGATGACCATGAAAAATTAAAATTATTCTCTCTGATACTGTATATTTATATAACAAAGCTATTATCGATGCATAACGCCGATGATTCGGAAGATTCCTGGACACATATTTATGATGATACAGAAAAAAGAAAACAGTTGGTAAAACATGCGATTTTTAATAGCGAAGAAGGTCTTATGAATCATCCACGATTTGATTATGAATCACGGAATGCTTATCCAGAGAATATATTATTATTAAACATGTTTATTGAAACACTGCCTATCCAGGTTCAAGTAGCATGGGCACAAAACTATATTAAAGAGTTTATTGAAGGTTATGGACAAGAATTAGAAACATTTGATCGTGAAAACCGGTCTGATATAGGATTTATAGCCAGTTGTCTTAATGGAAATTTGGAAAAATTTTTATTATCAATCAGAACAGCTATTGTACAATTTTATCCAGTAGAAATAGAGGAAGAAACAGAAGAACAAAAACTTCAAACATTAAAAAATGCGGTTACGGGTTCAGAATTTCAAAAATATTTTCAAACCGTAGAAGATATTGATGGACCTACGATGCTAGGCTATAAGAAGTATATACAAAGTAACGCAGATGTAAAAGAAGAGTTAAGACAGAAATATCTTGAACTCTTAGAAGATGCTGAAATTGTTAAAAAAATAGAGGAAACCATTAGTATTATGAGTGGAGGAAGAAAAAGGAAACAGGTTAGAGGCAGAAAAACTATAACACGCAAGATAGGCAAGATAGGCAAGATAGGCAAGAAAACTCACAAGAAAACTCACAAGAAAAGTCACAAGAAAAGTCAAAAAAAGACTCACAAGAAAACTCACAAGAAAACTTACAAGAACACTTACAATAAAACTCAGAAGAAAACTCAGAAGAAATTATAAATTATTGATATAATATATGTATATAAATGATTTAGATAACCCCGACCGTATTTACGAACCTGATATTATAGAAGGAAAAACAATTGCGCAAATGAGCGGATGTTATTGTCCGCCGCATAAAGGACATTTTATGCGATGGTATGATGTATGTAAAGATTTAAATCTTGATATTTTATTTATTATTTCAACAAACCATAGCCGAATAAATAAAAAAGGTCACAGAAGTTTTATAAGTAGACATGGTGTGCCCATTGAATTCACTGAATGGGTGGTTTCTAAATGGGCGTCCCAATTAACAAACGCAGAGGGTAAACCAGTTACAGTTATATTTCGTAAAGAGGGAATTCTGTATAATATTACAAACAATTTTAAACAATTGTATTTTATTAATATTGATGAAGGCAATGAAATGGAAAAGGAAAAATGGATTCAAAAATTAATTGATAATAAAAAAGGTGATCTTGATGAACCGGTTGTCGGAAATTGGGGCAGGAAAAATAAAATAACTCAGGGACAAAATAATGAGTCCAATCAATATCCTGTATATAGAATATCTTATAAAAATTATTGGCGCGATACAACAAATCCTGGGCCGGATAGTCCATCCGCCACAAAATTTACAAAATGTTTAAAGAATACAAAGATATCTTTATTAGCCGGAGAAGATAAAATAAGTGAATGTTTTAGTTACTTGCCTGATTTTATGAGCAGCGAGGATAAATATGAATATATAGAGAAGATAATGAACGAATATTATACTGATACGGCCTATGCTGAATGCAAACGTTTAAATCCCGACGAGGAAGAATTATGTTCAAAATATAAATTTACAACTAATGGCGGAAAATCTATAAAGAAGACTAAGAAGACTAAGAAGACTAAGAAGAGTAAAAAGACTAAGAAGACTAAGAACACTAAGAAGAGAAAATATAGGAAAATTCATTAGTAATAAGTATTAAATAATATTTTGTAAATTTTCTAAATTTAATTCTTTCTCTCTTTCCTTTATTCTCTCTTCTCTTTCAGATAATTTAATTATTTTTTCACCTACTGCTTCTTCTAGATTTTGTATTTCATTGCGCACAGAAAGTGTATAATCGGAAAATTCAGCAATTTCCTTTTGTTGCAGTATTTTTATTTCATTTAAACGATCTTCCTCTTCTTTTAATTTTTCAAGTGTTTGTAGTATTTCATCATTTATGGTTTCATGATTTACAGGTCCATGATTTACGGGTCCATGATTTACAGGTCCATGATTTACGGGTCCATGATTTACAGGTCCATGATTTACGGGTCGAGGGGAAGAAGCATAAGCTAATGACTGTACTGGATAGTGAGTAGGCGCAAAAGAATTAGAACGGGGAGGAGAATAATAACGATTAGAAATTACTGTTGTCTGATCTTCGCTACGAACCATAGAAGGTATGGTATCTAAATTTAGTTTTTTTAATAAAATATTCAATTCTTCGCCTTGTTTTTTATTTTCCTTATAACTAAAAGAAGCGATTTGTAATAAAGCTAAACTCATACAGGATATACTTCCTGATACAAAACTGAGTGTTTCGTCGTGATAAAACCCTGCCGAAAAACTAAATATACCACCCAGAGCAACCATTAGTTTTGAAGAAGTCTCCAGGGAAATACCAAGTGTCCGCCATAATTTTTTTCCACCAATTGTGGTTTTTATCATATCCATGTAGTATGGTTCAATTAATTTATTCACAATATTTTCCCTTGTTACATCACTTATTTCTATTTTTTCATGCGACATCTTAATATATATGATATTTATAAATTTATAAATTTATAAATAAATTAAAATAGTGTATTAAACCATCTTTTTTCGGTCTTATTCATTTTGGCCTTATTTTTTATGGTCCTATTCATTTTGGTCCTATTCATTTTGGTACTAACCTTTTTATTTGTTTTATTTGTTTTAATAGTTTTATTTGTTTTAGTAGTTTTATTTTTAATTGGTTTCTCTCCAGGGGTATATTTTAAAAAATATTCATCATACTCTTTTGTTCCTCGCTTAGGTTTTAATTCAACAAATTTTTCTGCCCTAGTTTCACGAATGGTTTGTAATGTTTGTTGTGTTCCATAACATTCAGAATTAAATCTTTTTAATAATCCCTTATTAATAAGCCGATTTTTTGACTGAACTGTAAATAAATATTGAGCCATACATAAAATTCGGTCTTTTTCATAATAAGGCCGGTCCGCATACATAAAAGCCAAATAGAGATTTAACATGGTATCAATGCTGGCTATTTTTACCGTATCATTATTAACGCGGAGAGTATTATAACTATGACAGCCTAATGGCTCGTATATAAAACACACAGATTGATTGCCTACCGCAATTTCATAATGTGGCGCGATTATTTCATCGGCGCCGGGTTTTTTATAAATTTTAACATTTTTAACCCCGGCAGATGTAAGTTGGTCTTTAATATATTTTGCGGATTCTTCTGGTGTTTCAGATAAGGCATCAAAATCTGGACTACTTGATTTGGTTTTTTCATGTTTATTCTGGCCCTGTTTAATCTGGTCGTGTTTAACTGGTAAATATTTACTATAAAATTCACAGGCATACCCTCCAAAAAAAACTAAACCTTGGTCAATGATTGCTTTTTTTACTAATCCATATAATGTTGAAGCCAATTCTTGATTGCCTTCAAAATCGCGCATAAATTTTACAGCTTCGCATCTTTGTTTTTTAATTGGATAGTGTTTATTTAACAAGGTAAGGCGTTTAAATATTTTTTCCCACCGTGCTACATCCCCTTCGGGACGTGATAATTCTGTATAAACATTTAATCGCAGTAAATTGGAGGGAGCATATAAAATTCCATTAATTTTAATTGCGTCTTTTTTTACCGAATAAAACAATTTTTTTTCCATGTGAGTGATATCCGCGATAGGTATAAAATGAACCTGTACTTTAAAGGTTCCGTGATGCATGCCTGCTCTTGCTTCCACATCATCATATCCTAAGCTCGAATAGATATCAGCTAATTCTTTGGCATCATCTAAAGCATTTGGCGAATAAAAATCATAATCGGGTATTTCTGTATTTTTATCATAGAACTGGTCTTTTTTTGGAAGTATATTATTTAAAGCGGTTCCCCCGTAACACATTAATTGTTTTTTACGTAAAAAGTTTTCTAAAACTTCGATAATTTTTGTTATGATAGGTGATTGAGCAACTTTTTTTTTTGCTGATTCTTCTATCTTATCGACGGATTCACGTAAAATGTCTAGTTCCCTTTCTTCAAATGTTTTTTTTTCTTCCTTACATTTTTCAGGCATAATTATATATTTGTGAGAGAAAATATTATATATAGAATAATACTTTATATGGAAAACGAGTAAAAATCGGAAGCAACCGGTCGTTGTTCGTAAGAATATTCTTCTGGTGGCGGGTCGGGTAATTCTATATAAACAGGAATAAATCGTAATTCTGCCGGTTTAAGCACAAATGCCGAGCCCGCATCATCAAATGTTTCATCATAAAATTCCATATTTGAATCAAAATTCTGGAAAGACATCCCCACAAACTGGCATCCGTATTTCATTGCTAGCGAGGCTGACGGATTATCTGTTTCTTGCGATACATCGGGTATACAAATAGTCATATTTTTCTTATTAAATTCAATCAATTCTTGCATATCGGGTGTATATTTAACATCATGAAACCGCAAAGAACGCATATAAACCGAATTACTCGCAATATTAACAAATTCATCTAATTCAGTTGATTCAAATAAAGGGTTTGATTTATCAACAATTAATATAACTTTGCCCAACAACTGTAGTAGAGGGGTCGCACCAAAATTTAGTCCGCCACTTTCATAACTATAATTTTTACCTAAAATGCGATTTTCTAGCGTGTTGGAAATAATATCAGATAACTTATTATAAATTATAACATTATTGCTCATAATTCGTAAATGAATAAAAAGAGGGTCATTTGGATTTGGGCAGGTGCTGCCTGAAAAAGCATAATCAGCCACAATTTCCATTGCGTCTGAAAAAAGAACTGTATTATATGTTTCTTTCAAGTAAAAATCTGGTTGCGTAGAAACAGCAATAACTGGTTGATTATTGAGAGAAAAGATTTGAAAATCTAAACATCTTACGCCTTGTTTTATACAATCGATTAAAGCACATGTATTTACAAAATCATTTTTATATTTTCCTGCGGAGCAACAGTTATAAGCAGTTTTTACATAATAATCGCGGACATTAAGTCCAAACTGGTCACTACTTGGATTTATAGATGCAATAAGAGGAAAATCTTGATATAAAGAATTCATAAATCTACAATTTTTTTTATCAAGTCTTAATTTACCTATGATCCAAAGTATAACTGATACTATAATTAATATAAAAAAAAATATAGCACTTATTATAATAATTCCATTATTACTTTTTTTATAAGACATTAAAGTATCCATTCCTATTTATATTAAACATTTATATTTTTTAAATTAAATATAGTTAAATAATATTAACATTATAATATAAAGATGCCTGGTGGACTATTAAATTTAGTTTCGTATGGAAATCAAAATATAATACTTAATGGTAACCCATCTAAAACCATGTTTAAATTTGTTTATGCTAAATATACTAATTTTGGTCTTCAAAAATTCAGACTGGATTTTGATGGTGCTAGAACATTGCGATTGAATGAATCTTCTACGTTTGATTTTAAAATACCTAGATATGCTGATTTATTAATGGATACATATTTAGTAGTTACCTTGCCGACGATATGGAGTCCTATTTTGCCTCCAACTGATTGTTCGGGGCAATGGTTACCGTATGAATTCAAATGGATAGATAATCTAGGTTCACAAATGATTAAACAAGTGCGTTTTACCGTAGGAGGACAAATAATTCAACAATTTTCGGGTCAATATCTTTACAATTTAGTAGAAAGAGATTTTAGTGAAACCAAGAAAAAGGTATACTATAATATGACTGGAAATGTCGCGGAACTAAATGACCCGGCGAATTCAGGGACAAGAACTAATGTTTATCCTAGTGCTTATTATACTAGTGCGCTAGAAGGACCTGAACCGTCCATTCGTTCGCGTAAATTATATATACCACTTAATATTTGGTTTACGCTCGCAGCAAAAATGGCGTTTCCATTAGTGAGTCTTCAATACAATGAGTTACATATAGAGATTGAAATGCGACCAGTAAATGAATTGTTTGTGGTACGTGATGTAAGTAATCCTCTTGAAATGTGTTATATTCAAGCAAATCAGAATGATCCTTTGTTTCAGTTTTATCGGTTTTTACAGCCCCCGCCGATTCCAACAACAGAAGGATTAAATTATACAGATAAAAGAACAAACTGGTCAGCGGATATACATTTAATAAGCACTTATGCTTTTCTTTCAGAAGATGAAGTGAAGGTTTTTGCGGCGGAAGATCAACAGTATTTAATTAAAGAAGTTTATCAATATAGTTTTAATAATGTGACTGGGTCAAAAAGAGTTGAATTGGATAGTTTAAGTATGGTGGCAAATTGGATGTGGTTTTATCAAAGAAGTGATATTTCTTTACGCAATCAGTGGTCGAATTATACGAATTGGCCATATGATTATTTACCCTATGATTTAATTGACCCTCTTGAGGGAGGAGTCTATATTATGCCTCTTCCCTGTGACCCTTATACTGGTTACACTCCAGGAACAAATCCATTAAAAATCAATGATACAAATATATGGATTACTGGTGATTATAATGAAGCGAATCAAAAAGATATTATGCAAAGATGGGCCTTAATACTTGATGGTAAATATAGAGAAAATGACTTTGATGCTGGAGTATTTAATTATGTAGAAAAATACGCCAGAAGTTCTGGAAATTCGCCTGACGGGTTATATTGTTATAATTTTAATCTGCAAACGAATCCATTTGATTTTCAACCAAGTGGAGGAATGAATTTAAGTAAATTTAATCAAATTGAGTTTGAATTTACGACATTTCAACCACCCCTAGACCCGAATGCTCAAGTAAACGTTATTTGTGACCAGACCTTAGGAGGACCAATCGGTGTAAATAAACCATCCTGGCGTATATACGATTACAACTATGACCTAACTGTATTAGAAGAGCGTTATAATGTTCTTACCTTTTCTTCAGGGAATGCCGGGTTAACTTACGCTCGGTAAACCTTATGCTCGTTAAACTTATGCTCGTTAAACTTATGCTCGGTAGATTACCTTATTCTCTACCATTTCTAGCAATATAAAAATAATAAATTGCTATTACAAAAAATATAAATGAAGCAATATATTCTAAAACTCTTTCGTCTAATTTTTTATTAATAATTGCCCCAACATATGCTCCAAAAAATGAAGTTATAAATAATATTAATGCTATTTTTGTATCAACTTTATCGCGTTTATAATAATCAATAACTGCTAGTAATGTTGCTGGCGGTAAAACAGCTAATAAAATTGTTCCTACCGAAGTTTTATAATCCTTTATTATTCCTAATAATAAAATAAAGGGAAGCATAAGAAAAGACCCGCCTAATCCTATCGATCCTCCTATAAGTCCTGATAATGTTCCAACGATTATGGTTAATAGTATTCTTAACATTAATTAATAATAATAAGTATTTTAATTTATTATTATTTAATAACCTTTTCTTATATAATTTATGCTTATATAATTTATGCTTATAAATTTATAGTTAATATTTAAGCACGGGCAGCAGCGGCCGAAGCAGATGCGGCGGCACCAGCAGCGCGGGCAGCCGACGCGGCACGGGATGCAGCGGCACCAGCAGCCTTGGATGCCGAGGCAGCCTTAGATGCAGACGCACCACGGGCAGCCGATGCGGCACGACCAGCGGCCTTAGCGGCAGATCGCGCAGCCTTGGCAGCACGACCAGCAGCCTTGGAGGCAGATCGCTTAGCGGCCTTGGAGGCCGAACGCTTAGCGGAACGAGCAGCAGAACGAGCGCGAGCACGACGAACTTTCATTGACTTAGCCATTTATATATATATTCAATATAAAAATTTTATGAAAATGTGGCTAAATAAAATGGCTAAATAAAATGCCTAAATAAATAGCTAAATAAAACTTCTAAATTAATTTAATTAAATAATTATTTTAATTAAATTGGCTAAAATTAATGAAATAAATGAAATAAATGAAATAAGTGAAATAGGTCCATTACCATATTGTATCATTATTATGCCACCACATTCCATCGCCCTTTTTAATATTAAAAATTGTCTTGAATAATTCTAAACGTGCTAAAGGACAATTGCATCTATATTTTTCTAAAGGATGTGGATTCATTTTAAGTTGTGCTTTAATCGCGCTTTTATATATTTTTTGCCGGCCTTGCATCGCTACTTGCATATAAAATTGTTCTAAAGAGAGTTTCATAATTCTATTATATAAATCATTTCCTTTATTAAACTCAAGCAAATATTCTTCTACTAAAGCTAATCCAGAAATATCTGCTAAATCTTCTCCCACGCCTAATTCCGCATCAAACTTTATTCCATCGCGTTTTGCGAATGATTCATATTGATTTACTACATCTTTTATTTTCAATTTAAATTTTTTTCTGTCCTCATCTGTCCACCAGTTATTTAAATTGCCGTTTTCATCATAATTACTACCCATATCATCTAAAGAATGGGATAATTCGTGACCAATTGTATAGCCAATAAATACTAAATTATACTCCATACCGCGTTCTTTTAAATCAATAAAGGGTGGCTGTAAATAAGCCGCTGGAACATATATAGAATTGCTTGTTGGGCGATAGTAAGCATTTACCATATAATTTTGCGTTCCAACCAATTTAAAATTCTGCCAATCAAATTCAGGTATATCAATAACATTTTTTCCTTCTAAATTAATATATTTTTTATGTTTCCACTTTCCAAGTAACCGCATATTTTCCCAGGGATCATTGTTTGAATAGTTTAATAAAGGGTCATATCTCAATTTTCCAGGATTGCCTACAAATATTTCAAGTTTTTCTAATTTTTTAATAGCCGTAGCCTTTGTTTTTTGTGATAGCCATGTATTTTTTTTAAGTTTTCGGATAAATAAATATTTTAAATCTTTTACTAATCTTTTTACATAACTTTCATATACATGATTTTGATTATGAAGTGTATATTGCTCTGATAAAAATGTATTAAAACAAAATGATAAAGCATATATAGGATATATTTCAGCAGGTATAATTATAGGCTGTCCTTCTAATGTTTTATTAAAAAATTTATAATGGATATGTCTTAAAGAAGTTTCAAACCGAATAAGTTGTCTGTAATGTATATATAACCAGTAAGTTTTCCATTTTGGCGTATTCCAATTTTTTTTATACAATTGCGTTATACATTTAAGAGCATTTAAGCTAGAAACTATTATTTTTTTGGGCGGTGTTTGAAAACCTAGTAATTTTGTAAAAGTATCCCAATCAAAATCAAATGTATGTTTCAATTCATCCGAGGTAACCACATTATAATTGTTAGGGTCTTCTTTTTTAAATGTTTCACAACCCATCGCATCTAACATGTCGTATTCAATATCCCATATATCTTGCGGATTGTAACCGTGATTCTTTCCTAGACAGGCTGTAAAAACTTCTTCAACATATATAAAAAAATTATCTTTTACGAATTTTTTATACTGTTTTGTCTCCTTATCATCATCAGGGTCATCAATGTATATAAGATAATCATATATACTTAATTGCGGAGTTGATAGATGACTAATATATTTTGTAACATTTTTTTCATCGGGTAATAAGGACCATTGAATTGGTGAGCCCCATGAAATTATTTCATTTGAATTTAAATCAACCAGTAATCCATACATATCATTTTTTTTTATAAAATCATTGGTTTGATCTAATATATTTTTAGCATGTTTTTTAGTAGAATCAATAGTATTATTAGTTATTGATTGATATAAATTATTAATTGCTGTCGCTTGTTTTGACCCCTTATTATCTTTTATATAGTTTTTCACGTAATCTATTAATTGAAAATATACCTTTTCTTGGACTATTCTAAAATTATCTAATTCTACATAGAATTTTTTATTTTTCTCTTCATCAATTTGATTTATCCAATCATTATTTATAAAACTATAAAAATCATCCTTTGTTAATTTAGTTTCATAATTTAAATCCTTATTTGAAATGTGGGTAAATTCCTTAATTAAATATTTTTTGTATTCACCTATATCTCTTAGATATAATGGCTTTTTACTCATTTCTTTTTCATATCTTTTTGTAAACAGATTGTCTTCCACATCTATATATTTTTCGGACTCGCATATATCAATTATTTCTCTATTTGTATAAGATACCCGTTTTGTTTTATTTTTATTTAATTTTAATTTTGTTCCCCTATTATTTAATTTCCTAGTTTTTGAAACCATATATATTTATACGATATAATAAAATATTTATATAATATAAAATGTCTTCTATTCAGGATAATATAGTTACAGAAGAACAAAATCAAACAAATACAGGCAAGCCTAATAATTGGGCTAAATTTTTAATATATTGTATTGTATTTTTTTTATTAAGCTTATTTATATTGGTTTTAGGATCTAATTTCATTTTTATAAGTAATACAGATGATTCCGTACTAAATAATTTACTTCCAATAAATATAAACGCTTATTTCAAACCTGACCAACAAGACGGAGGCGGATATTCATGTGGCATGAAAGGTAAATCTAGAATGTCTAATTGGCCATATTATATGCGTAAATCAGAAGCAAATACGAGAGGACTATTCCAGAGATTTAAAAACTGGTTTGCTGTTACAACAGCCGAAACATTTATTATGAATAGAAAAATTATAAGAGAATATGTTCCATTGTTTTCGTCTGTAAATAATATTTTTCTTATATTTTTAATTTCTATATTAACAATTAGTCTTGCTCCTCTTGTTTTTATTGGTACTTTAGGCACAGGGTTATTTAACGCATTTAAAACCAATTGGAAATGGGGGTTACTCACTTTCTTTTTAATGTTTTTATTTCCATTTGTACATGGTATGGCTTTTGTACAGTTTTTACAATATATTTATTTATTTGTCTTAATGCCTGGAATGACGGACATGGATCTTCTTAAAGATATAATAAAATGTAATGTAAACATATTTTTTATGTTGTTTGGCGCATTGGTTTTTGTCGCATCAGCAATAGCATTAAATCCCACAATAACTATGTTTTATATGTGTCTATATGGGTTAATGACTATCATATCAATAATATAAATTATTTTATACAATATAAATTCTTTTACAATGTCAATTCTTTTATAATATCAATAATATACAATATAAATAATAATTATTATAAAATATATTAATGCCTTCTAAAAAGAATACAATTAAAAATTATAAACCATTTGTAAGTGTATGTACGCCTACCTTTAATAGAAGACCCTTCATCGAATACATGGTAAAATGTTTTAATCATCAAGATTATCCAAAAGATCGAATGGAATGGATTATCATTGATGATGGAACAGATAAAATAGGTGACTTAGTTAGACATATTCCGCAAGTTAAATATTTTTCATATGATAAGAAAATGCCACTAGGAGAGAAAAGAAATATAATGCATGAAAAATCAAAAGGAAGTATATTGGTTTATATGGATGATGATGATTATTATCCACCAACAAGAGTTTCCCATGCGGTCGATCGTTTACGCGCAAACCCGGATGCGCTTTGTGCGGGTAGTAGCGAGATGTATATTTATTTTAAACATATTAATAAAATGTATCAATTCGGACCCTATGGCCCAAAACACGCCACTGCCGGAACTTTTGCGTTTAAACGCGACCTATTAAAAGACCATTCTTACGAAAATAATGCTTCATTAGCTGAAGAAAAGGCCTTTTTGAAAAATTATACAGTCCCTTTTGTCCAATTAGATCCTTTACATAGTATACTGGTTTTCTCTCATGACCACAACACCTTTGATAAAAAAAAATTATTAGATAATATACAACCTAATTATGTAAAAGAATCTTCAAAAACGGTAGATATGTTTATTAAAGATGCCGAGATGAAGGATTTTTATATGAATAAAATAGAAAATTTATTAAAAAATTATGAGGCCGGACGACCCGAAATGAAACCAGATGTGCTGAAACAAATATTGGAAATTGAAGAAACCCGTAAAAAACAGTTAGAAGATTTTCAATCGCAAAATAAACAAAATAACCAGATTGTTTTTCAGCAAGGAAATAATCCACCGCAGGTTCTTACGATGGACCAAATTGTTCAGATATTACAACAACAGAAAAATCAAATTGAGTATTTAACCGATCAGCTTAAAGGGAAAGACATGGAAATAGAAGTATTGACTAAACAATTGACTATTACTACTATATAAATGAAAATAATATATAAATGAAAATAATATATAAATGAAAAGTAAATAAAGACTTTTTGTTATACTATAGTATCACTAGAGCGATGGATTATGAACACAATTACCCAACTGGACGCGAAGACGAGTATGAAAATTATTCTGACCGTGACGAGAATGACCGAAATAAGTTTGTGAATCGAGTTAAAAAGCGCGCGTACTATCCGTCGAATGGCCAAGATACATTTATCAAGAACGCCATTACTGGAGTGGCTTACCCATGGAAGGTGGGTTCAAAAGATTCGAAACGTTTATTCAAGGTAGTAGATACGTTGGGTGTACATGATAAAAACGGCGCAAAACTTCCTGGCCGTAAGCGACGAGCAGACGTAGGACAAGTGAATCCTAATCCAATCCATCTTTACTATGATTCACCTGAAGAGTTTATGCGCCATCGAAATTGTACGGTTAGTCCAGCGCTTATTGAAAGTTGGCTACAAACAAAAAATGAATTATTTTCGAGTCTTACTCAATAATCATTTTGTTTTTTATATATAAAATATTTTATATATAAAAATTCTTACGTATACGAATTCTTATGTATACAATTCTTATGTATACAATTCTTATGTATACAATTCTTATGTATACAATTCTTATGTATACAATTCTTATGTATTTTTTTTCCATACTTCATAAAAATTATTATAGCAAGGACCCCAGCCCCCACTTTCTACATAATCTATATAAAAATTATTTTTGAATAATATATTATCTATATACTGTTTTTTAGATATGTCCCAATAATCATTTTCCATAATAACCAAATTTATATTATTTAATATTTCAGGCATGTCCATTAAAATATAATAAAACGCTCCTTCACAGTCTAATATTAATGTATCAAATTCAATATTGTATTTTTCTTTTAATTCATCTAATGTAATAGTATTAACCCACGTGTATCCTTCTTTTAATTCATCACTTACTTCTGTTTCCCATCCTTTTTGAATTAATTTTCTTTTTGATAATGCAGAATTTTCAATTTTAAAATTAAAATTATTTAAATCTCTATTTTCAATCAATTGATTTGCTATATTTTTATCGGATTCTAAAGTTACAAAATATTCATTATTTACTAAAATACTAGCAATAATTAAAGAGTTTCTTCCTATATTTCCACCAATCTCTAAAACTTTTTCATTTCCTGTTAAATATCTAACTACCATTTTTTGTTCGGGCAATTCATCATTAAAACTACCATACATAATTTTTAAACTTGAGTGGAGTGTTGCTGTTTTATTATCTATATCATGAGTATTAATTTTATGAGTATTAATATCATGAGTATTAATATCATTATTTAATATGTTAATTTTTATTGTATAAAAATCCTCGTATTCTATTTGGTTATCATCGATGATTATAAATATTTTTTTTAGAATATATGGAATAGGGTCTCCAAAATATTTATCTCTATTATTGTCTCCTGCCGGAATTGTAATAATATTATTATTTATCAATTTTAATAAACAAATGTCTGTAACATCAATATTTTTATCAATTAAACCATATTTAATTTTTAGCTTATTTCTAATACTATTTTTATTTTTTATAAAATTATCATCGCATTTTAAAACTATATTTTCTATATTTTCCTTTATATATTTTTTTTGATATTCGCTTGAAAAATATATTTTAGCAAAATGTGACGCATTATTTGCGATTTTTTTTGCTTTATCATCGTTATTTTTTACCCATTCAATCTGTTCAATTAGATTACTTAAATCATAATTAACTGGAATATAATGAACATATGGAAGTATTAAATGGGAAAACCAGCAATTAGCATTAGATAACAAAAATGGTATCGCTCCTGTAGCAAACCCATACATATGATTTGAAGCAATACATGCTCCATCTACAATAAAAAAAATTTTATAATTAAAAAATTCTGTATAGTGTAATCTATCAGCAAAATAATATTCTGGTATAGTATTACCATCATGCCATTTCTCTATCCACCAATTAGAAAGTTTTACGTTTTCATTTATATCATATTTATGTATAGCTTCTACAAATCTTGCGCGTAAAGATTGCGAACCTCTTACACCACTACAACTACCCCGCCAACATAACTTAGTACTTCGTTTATCCCAATGGTCTAAAGGAAAATTATCAGGATTAAAATAATTATTTATTCCATAATTAAAAAAATTATCATCTAAAGGTAAATATAAATAATTTATATCTTTTTCTTCATCAATCTGACAAAGTGTTCCTAAAATAAAAACCTTTCCTATTTCCTTCGCATAATCAAGATACGGTTGTATTTGGTTATCCCAGTCTACATCATGAAAATTATTATCTTTGATTCTATTTATATTTCCATCACTTCTTGGAATAACAAATATTGTATTTTTGGGCAAACACGATTGAACATATTCAATTATTTTACCATTACAGGTTGCTAGAGAAAAAAGTCCCGCCCATAATAAATTATCATTTATAGAATTTTCAATTAAAATGCCATCTTCAAAGACAAGACAATTAGACATATATAATAAGTATAAATATACTTATATTTATACTTATACTTATACTTATACTTATATATATACATATAATAATCGAGTTTGGCTAAGTTTACACATTTACATCGCGAATAAATTCAACACTTTTTTCTTGTTTTTAATCCATAATTATTTATTGTCTTTTCTAAAATACCAATATTATTTATAATTTCATCATGAACAATTATATTTTTTTCAACATTTTCAATATCTACCCTTTTCCAGACACATATAAAATCATTCCAATAATCACCCAATACATTAAATGTTTCTAAAACTTTTACTGGATATATATTTTCATTTGATATTTGCTTACCAGACCAGTATGCTAATGCTTGCCCTGCGTCGGAGTAAAAACGCCAATTATCTCCTGGGTATTTATGATAGGGCCCTGACGTAGGAGCATTTATATAAATATACCCAGATGGTTTTATAATTCTAGTCATTTCTTTAAATGTTAACCAAAAACAAGGATCATGCTCAAAACAAGAGGTAGATACTATTAAATCGACAGAACCATCTTCAAATGGTAATTTTTCACCAGGAGGTATAACTATATCAACTGATGTATCTGCTTCCATATCAACGCATATAAAAGTCATGCCTTTTGTTTCAAAAAAAGAACGCAAAGAACCATTTACATTTCGCCCGCCAATATCAATAACTAAACCATTTGGACATCCATACGATTCTGAAAATGCTTCCCCAGATTTTAATGCTGTATAATGCATATTTTATATATAAAAATACATCTTTATATATCTTTATATATAAATTTTATTAATCTATCATTAGATAGTGTTAAA
>Ga0114969_10000526_pt1 | contig 32875 bp, 19 predicted proteins | sample M_130807_MF_Meta_FD_87316 | JGI IMG/M metagenome (GOLD analysis project Ga0114969, IMG submission 87316) | Freshwater microbial communities from Lake Montjoie, Canada to study carbon cycling - M_130807_MF_MetaG | ecosystem: Environmental > Aquatic > Freshwater > Lake | place: Lake Montjoie...
CAGGACCTCGTCGGGAACGGGGGCCAGGCGCTCAGCAGGTACTTTCGGTTTGCGGGGCATAGAAACTCCTCATGCTAAACCCCGCACACAGAATTCCTGACAGTCCCGCTTCCCCGATCACGATCCGAGCGACAACGTGTGGCCGAAGGGATCGCGCAGCGGCAACTGCAGGTAGCGGCGTCAGCCGAGCTTCTTCGCGGCCGCACCATACGCTTGTCGTAGCTCGAGAAGTGCACGTCGTCATCGACGTGCCGCTCGAGGATGACGATGGCCGCCGCTGAGCGCGATCCGCACCGCGCCACGACGCCCTTCGTCGCGCCGGGCTTGCCGCCATTCCACGTCTACTTCACGGGCGTCATCCCCATCTGCATCGTCATCACCATCGACATGGGCAGCGACTGGCCCTGCATCTTCACGTCCAGGCTCAGGCGCATCGTCATCTTCAGATCGGCCTTCGAGACCAGCGTGCCGAGGTCGCACTCCATCGTGCCCGCCACGTCACCCGACACCTCATGCACGTCGATATCCGCGTCGGGCGGCAGGTTGGGAATCTGCATCGTCTTCGTCGAGGCGGACATCGTGCCCTTGGACTTCAGCTGCACACGATCGCCGTCGATCGACACGACTTCGAAACGCGCCTTCATCAACATCTCCATGCCGTTCTGGCGCATCGTGGCGACGCTGTCCCACTGCGCCCCGACGCCCACGGCTTCGAGCGGCAGCATCGCGATCGATTGACGCATCGCGTCATTGGTCTGCTGCAGCATGGCCTGCATCTCCGCCGACTGCTTCGACGCATCGAACGCCAGATCGCGCGGCTCACCACGGGGCGACATCGTGCCGCTTCCGGCCATCGGCTGAATCTGCGGCATCTTGTCTTTCATCGCGGCGGCCAACCGGGGATCGACGTTGGAGGTGTCGATCTTCATCGCGGACACGCTGGTCGTGAACGCTATGTCGCCGGCGGCGGTCACGCTGGTGACCTCGATGTCCGTGACGTTCGACATCACCGGCAACTCCATCGTCGGCGCGGCCATCCCGCCCATGTTCATCTGCATCGACGACCGCACGGTCACTTGGCCGCGAGCCTTCGCGCCCACGGGCACGTGATACCGCAGCACTTTGCGCCCGTGCGACCGAACGTGATGATCACGTCCGGATTCGTGGCGCGCGTGGATCAGAGGATGGCGCTTGCGTCATCGGTGGAGAACGAGACCGTCTCGGTGCCGCCCAACCAGTCGGTCGCGTACGACCGACCGAAGGTCACGGTCGGCGCGACGTTCACCAAAGACATCCTCGAGAATGTCCCAACGGGCACCGGCGCGCGCTCATCACACCCAGCGCTGCGCCCCTGCGGCGTGGTTCGCTAGCGACAACACACCCAGCACCGATCAGCGCTTCTCGCGGTTCTCCGCAGCAACACCGACCGACGCGCGTCGGAGCCACTTCACTGGGAGCAACGTCAGATCCGCCGAGCGGAGCGAGATCCGTTCGATGCCGTCTCCCGCGCCCGCTACTGCGAGCCGGAAGTGCGGCGCCGGCGCGGCCAGAGCCAATGTCCATGACTGCCGCTCCAGTGATGCATCCGGCTGGAATCCGATCGCGCCCGCAGTCGAAAGGTCCACCGTCGTGCGATGAAGCAGCTCGGTCAACCCGGTGCCGCGCGCTTTCAGATACGCCTCTTTGAGCGTCCACAAGTCGAAGAACGACGCCGCGCGGTCGCTCGCTGGCGTCAACCGGAGGTGGCGCTGTTCGGATTCGGAGAAATAGCGATCGGCAATCATGTCGGTCTCGATGGGGCGGTCGCTGCGCTCGACGTCGATGCCGAGCTGGCGATCAGCGCCGAGACCGATCACGCACGCCACCAGTCCGCGGGTGTGCGACAGGTTGAAGGCGACCGGCAGGCGCGCCGCGCTGTCGGCACTGAGCGACGGCTTGCCATGCGGACCGATGTCGAAGGTCCATGACGCCGGATCGAAACCGCCATGTCGCGAGAGCGTGCGACGCAGCAGCGCATGGGCGCAGGCGAAGTCTCTGCGGTCCGCTTCGAACATGAAACGCTCGTAGCGCGCGCGCTCATCCGGCGACAGCGTCGCCACGGCGTCATCGAGCTCGACGCCGCTGACGGCGTCGGTGATCCAGTACCAGACGTGGAGATCTCCGCGACCGATCGGCTCGCCGACGCTCACGCGCTACCCCTGCACGGTGGCTTCGATGAGCGCGTGCCCCGACGCCAGCGTCTGGACCGACAGCACGCGCAGCCCGGCCCGTTCGATCAACGCGCGAAACGCAGACTCGCTGCGCGCGGCCACGCCGGGTTCGGAGATCACGACTTGCATGAGCTCGTCGAGCGCCTTGTACATCGCCGGCATCGCACTCTCGGCGAGTGGCTCGATCACGAGCAGCCGCGCGTCCGGGCGCACCGACATGGCGACGCGGACCGTCCGCAACAGATCCACGCACCGGTCGTCGCCCCAGTTGTGCAGAACATTCTTCAGGAGATACAGCGGCTGACCTGGCGGCAGCGCCTCGAAGAAGTCACCCGCCCGGAATAAAAGCCGCCCCACCAGCGCCGACCCGCTCGCCGCGAGCAACTGCGCCCCGCGCGCGCAGACATCGGCGCGATCCACACAAATGCCGCGCAGGTGCGGCACGACCGCGAGCAGGCCCTTCAGCAAAGCGCCGGATCCGCCGCCAACATCAACGACCGTGTCGATCCCCGAGAAGTCGCGGCTCTTCGCGAGCACCTTGCCGACCGGCCGCGCGAGATCCTCCATCGCGCCGTCGTAGATGGCGCCCGACTCCGGCGTGCGGCTCAGGAACGTGTAGAGCGAGCCGCCGAGCACTGTGCGCGTCGCCGGCTCCCCGGTCGCCACGGTGTGCGCCATCTCCTGAAAGATGCGCTGGTAGTCGCCCGCCGCGAGCATGCAGAAGTGCCGCATCGAACGCGGATGATCCGTCCGCAGCAGCTCGGCATCCGCGGTGTTCGCGAAACGCGCGTCGGTCGTCTCTTCGAAGAGCCCGGCGACGCACAGCAAGCGCATCATGCGTCCGATCGCGTACTCAGAGCTTCCGGTGAGCGCCGCCAACTCCGCCGCGGTCTTCGGCCCGCTCCCCAGATGGTCCGCCACGCAGAGCGCCGCCGCGGTGCCGACCGCCGACGCGATCCATCCGCCCGACGCGAGATAGGCAGGATTCATTCGGCCCTCCAGCTGGTCACGGCCTCAGGCTCGTCGGCCGGACTCCCGCCATCCAACGCCGCTCGCAGCCGCGCGCCAAGGGTGTGCACATGGGGCTCGGTCAGCATGGTGATGTGGGACCCGGGCACGTTGATCACGCGTACCGGCAACGTGGAGTAGCGTGTCCAGCCCTGATTGTCGCTCTCGATGGCCGGACGATCGAGCACCGCGTCGGTCTCCGTCGCGGAAAACACCGTGAGCGGAATGTCGAGCGCCGGCCCGTCCGGCCGGTACGCATCGGCCGCGGCCACGCTCGCGCGATACAACTCGACCCAGCGCGCGAAATACGCGCGATTGGTGTCAGCGGGCAACACGGCCGCCGCGAGCAGCCGATCCACGAGCCATTCATTGTTCGACGACCGGCCTTCCCACGACGTGCCGTCGTTGAGTCGCAGATCCACGCCATACAACCGCTCGATGCGCGTCGCGATATGGACGAACCAATCGCGCTCAGGCTGACTCGTCATTGTCGGCGCTCCGTCTCGCGCCGGTGGCGCCGGGTTGTCGAGAATCCCCACGAAGCTCACCGGCGATCCGAGAAGCCGCAGCTGACGCCCCACCTCGAACGCGACGAGGCCGCCGAATGAATGTCCGGCGAGCCGCACGTCACGATCCGGCCATCGTCGCCGAATGGCGTCCACGTAGCGAGCCGCCAGCGTGGCAACATCAATGGCGATCGCCGACTGCCCTGCGGCGCCCGCCATCTGCGCGCCCCACACGGGCATGTCGGGATCGAAGGTGCCGAGCAGATGCTGGAAGTACAGCAAGCTGCCGCCCGCGCCGGGAAACAGAATGAGCGGCGCCTGCTCGCCGTCGGCCTGGATCGGCACGATGCCATCAGGCACATCGCCATGATCGGCCGCGTGAATCACACGGGCGAGCTGTTCGATGGTCCGATTCGAGAAGAGCGTGGCGAGCGGCAGTCGCTGGCCGAATTCCTCGAACACCTGACTCGCCATGCGCACGGCGAGCAACGAGTGTCCACCGAGCAGGAAGAAGTCATCGGTCGGCTTCACGTCTTCGATGCCGAGCACCCGGCTCCAGATCCGGCAGAGACGCAGTTCCACCAGATCATGCACCGCGCTGCGATTGACGGGACCGGCCTCCGCCACCGTGGACGCCCGGAGCGCGTTCTCATCGACCTTGCCGTTCGATGTCACGGGAATGTGATCCACGATCAACAGCCGCGTGGGCCGCATGTACTGCGGCAGTCGCTCGGCGAGCCACGCGTGCAGCGCGATCTCAGTGACCGTCGCGGCACTCTGCGGAACGACGTACGCGATGAGAAACGACCCAGCCGCGCCGGGCTTGTCCGTCAACACCACGGCCTGGCGGACGAGATCGGACGCCAGCAGCGCGCGTTCGATCTGCCCGAGCTCGATTCGATAACCGCGCAGTTTCAGCTGACGATCCTCGCGGCCGAGAATCTCGAGGCGCGACTCCGCGACGAGGCGCGCCCGATCTCCCGTGCGATATGCGCGAGCGCCATCCGGCGCCGACACAAACCGTTCGGCGGTCTGGACCGGATCGCCGATGTACCCGCGCGCCAGTGACGGCCCGCTGACGACGACCTCGCCCGGCACACCGATCGGCACGGAATGACCGGCGCCATCGAGCAGCCAGATCCGGCAATTCGCAATCGCGCGATCGAGCGGCAGATAGCTGCCGGTGGGCGCCTCATCGGCCGGCACCGCGTACGTCATCACCCCGACCGTGGTCTCGGTGGGACCGTAGTGATTGAAAAAGCGACAGCCCGTGCGTCGCTGCAGATCCCGCACCCAGGTGGCCGACGACAACTCGCCGCCGAGAATCACGGCGCGCCGTGGCAACACCGGCGCGCGATCATCGACAAGCACGGCCAGATGCGACGGCACGATCTTCAGGTAGTCGATGCCTTGCGCGCCGACATACGCCGCAAACAACGCGCGGTCCGTGAGGACCTCCTCCGGGAGGATGTGCAACGTGCCGCCAGTGACGAGCGACGGAAAGATCACGGTGTGGCCGAGATCCGCGCCGATCGTCGACGCCAAGGCATGACTCGCGCCCGGCGCGAGGTCGAGATCCCCGATGACGCTCGCGACGTAGTTCGTCAGCGCGCGGTGCTCGACCGCGACGCCTTTCGGTGCGCCCGTCGATCCCGACGTGAAGATCACGTAGGCCAGACGATCCGCGTCACCGTCGGTCGACCAGACGGGCGCCATGGTGACGCCGATCTCGATCGTCGTGCCGTCCCAGTGAGGTGGTCGCGGATCTTCCCACCGCCCCATCACACACACACGCGCGCCGGCGATGGTCAGCATCTGTCCGCGCAGCGCGTCCGGCAGCGCGGGATCGAGCGGCACATACGCACCGCCCGCCTGCCAGATGCCGAGCACGCCGACGATGAACTCCGTCGAGCGCGCGGTGCAGAGACCGACCGCATCACCGGGCGACACACCGGACGACGCCAACTGCTCCGCGAGTCGAGAGGCGCGACCGACGAGCTCGGCGTAGCTCAGCGTGCCATCAGCCGCAACGACCGCGGCGCGATCCGGATACTCGCGCGCACCGGCCATGACCTGCTCGTGCACGGGACGGACGTTCGTCGTGTCGAGGCGCCGACCCTGCAGTGCCGGGCGCGGCTCCGTCTCCGCGCCGAGCACGATGGCGTCCAGCGACTGGTTTGGATCAGCCGCGACGCTCTCGAGCAACTGCAGGAACGCGGCGGCGACGCGCTCGATCGTGGCTCGGTCGAAGAGGTCGCAGTTGAATCCGAGCGCCGCGTGCATCCGGTCGTCGTCGTCGACCACCGTCAACGTGAGATCGAACTTGCCATCGGCCTGCGGCATCTCGAGCACCGCAGGGCCAGCCTCTGGAGCACCGGATGCGGCGGCGGCACGACGACTGAGAAAGTTGAACGTGACATCGAACAGCGGCGACCGGCTCAGATCGCGGTGCACGCGCAGCCGTTCAACCAGTAGCGCAAACGGAAAGTCGGCGTGCGAGAGCGCCGCATGGCTCGCGTCCTTGACGACCGACACGAACGCATCGAAGGTCTGCGCCTCGGCCACCGGCACGCGCACCGCGACCGGCTCCACGAAATAGCCGACGATCGCGGCAAACTCCGGCTGGCTCCGCCCTGACGTTGGCACGCCGATGACCAGGTCACGCTGTCGCGTCCATCGATACAGCCACGCCAGAAACGCGCTCAGCAACAGCACGTGACGGGTGACATCGGCGTGACGCGCCAGTTCATGCAGCCGCGCAGACAGCGCGGGCGAAATGTCGATCCTGACCGAATCGCCGCGATACGACGACGTTGCCGGACGCGGGCGGTCGGCGGGCAGATCCAGTTGCGCCAGCGGCGCCGCGAGCTGCTGCCGCCAGAAGTCCCACAGCTCGGTGCCGGCCGGGCTCGACAGCAGCGAGTGCTGCCAGTTCACGAAGTCGGTATACGCGTGCGCCGGCGCCGGCGTCGTCCACTCGCGGCCTGCCGCCAGCGTCTCGACGATGGCGGCCAGATCGCGCCGGAGAATCTCGAACGACCACGCGTCCGAGGCCACGTGATGCATCGTCAGCAACAGCACGGCACTTTGCTCATCGCGACGAAACCACGCGAAGCGCACGGGCGGCCGGCCGGCGAGATCGAACGGACGTTGATGCGACGCGACGAGCGCAGCGGGCAGTTCGCTCGGGGTGACCGTCGCCTCCGTCCAGTCGAGCGCGGGCGACGACAGCGTCTGTTGTGCCGGCTCGCCATGGCGGAGCGGAAACCGCGTGCGCAGCATCGGATGACGCGCCACCAGAATGCGCGCGGCCTCGCGCCACACAGCAGCATCCACTGTGGCGCGCACGTCGAGCGGCAGCGACTGGTGGTAGGCCACGCTCTCGGGCGCGAGTTGCCACAGAAACCACAGCGCGCGCTGGCCGTACGACAACGGCGCGAACGCCAGGTCATCAGGCGTGTCGATGGCGATGCGGCACAACTCGTCCTTGTGCGCCCGCAGACGGTCGAGCACGGCCGGCGTCGCGGCACCGCGAGGCGCGCGATAGCGGAGCCGTCCATCTTCGGCCCAGAATCGCCAGCCGTGCTGCGCGAGGTCCTGCACCCACGCGAGCGTATTCACAGCGCGCCGTCCTCGAACTGCGACGCGACGATCGCGAACGACGTGGCCGACGCACCAGGCGCGCCACTCAACACGGCCCGCGACAGTGCGTCGACCGTGCCGTTGTCGAGAATGGCGGTCGCGGGGAGCTGCACGTCGAAGTCGCGCTGAATCACCGAGCTCACTTGCAGCGCCATCAGCGAATCCAGGCCGGCCAGCGCAAACGACTGCGCGGGATCGATCGGCCGGTCAGCCGGCAGGCGCAGCACGCCGCCGACCACGGCGCGCAGATAGTCGACGACGATCGGCAAGCGCTCTTCCTGAGCGGCGTCGCGCAAGCGGTCCTTCACCCGTCGTCCACGCTGTGTCGCAGCAGCAACCTCGAGTTCCGCGACGGCGATGCCCTGCACATCGGCCGCGCGGACGCCAGTCGCGGCGTCATCGATTTCAAGCGCGGCGACGATCGGACCGTCAGGGCTGGCGGTCCATGCGACGCGAAGATCGGCGACCGCCGGAATCGGCCCGCGCCAGATCATGCGCGCGATGCGGTCCACGCGCAGGCGCACGCCGGTGCGCGCGCCCGTCATGCCGGCCGCGAGAATCTGGAGGCATCCGTCGAGCAGCAGCGCCCGCGCCAGGTCGTCGCCACCGCCGGCCGCGGTCAGATGGCCGCTCAGTCGCGCGTGCGCGGACGAAGCGCCGAACGACGCTGCGCGCACCACACGACGTCGCGCGTCCACGTCGATGTGCTGGTGCTCGATCAGTCGATAGAAGTCGGCTCCGTCGATGGGCACCGCATCGCCCGGCACGTCGAAGATGCTCGCGTCGGAGACGAGCTCGTCGGACGACGCGGCGTCGCAGGTCCACGACGCGTGCGACGTCCAGCGATTGCCGTCTTCGGACGAAAACACGGCCGCGCGATCGCGCCCATCGGCGGCCGCCGCGCTCACCACCGTCTGAATGAGGCACCCGCTCGGTCCGGGCTCGAGGTCCGCCTCGAACCGCAGGTCCGCAATCACGGTCGACGGCTGAGCGTCGCGAGCCCGGTCCAGCGCAACGGCCAATGCCAGGAACATCGCCGGACCGGTCACAGGCAGCGTTGACTGCTCGCCGAACAACTCGAAACGAGGTTGTCCCTGATCCGCCGGCAGCGATCGGCGATCGCCGAGCAAGCCGGTCGCGGGCGATGCCACCGCGAGACCGACCGTGGCCGTCAGAGGCGTGCCGTCGATCCAGTAGGTCTCGCGCTCGAACGGGTACGTGGGCAGATCCGCAATGGCGCGGGAACGGCCGCGCGCCGCCGGCCACGACACGGTCGCCCCGGTTTCATAGCAGCGGACCAACGCACCGAGAGACTCCGCCTCTTCGTCACGCGTCGCATCGGAGGCCGGCTCGATGGACGCGGCACCAGCCGCGATGTCACGTAGCCGCGCGATTGCTGTCGCATGATCAGCCGCGAGGAACGCCCGCCGGTGCGGAAAATGCTGGCGGCCGGTCGTCAGTGTTTCGGACACCGCGGCGAGCTCGAGATCACCCGCGCCCAATCGATCCGCAAGCCGGGCCGCGAGCGTGCGCAGCGCCGTTGGCGAATGCGCCGACAGCGGGAACACATAGGGACGCGCAGTCTGCGTCTCGTCGATCGCTCCGGCCGGCGGCGGCGCCATGACCACATGCGCATTGGTGCCGCTGATGCCGAACGAACTGACACCGGCCAGCGCGTCGTCGGGGCAGGCGTCCGCGCGCGTTACCACCTGATACGTGCGCGGCGCGGCTTCCGCCGCCGGATTGATCGCGCGGAAGTGCAACGTCGGCGTCACGCGGCGGTGGAACAGCTGGAGCGCTACTTTGATGAGGCCCGCGATACCCGCCGCGGCTTCCAGATGGCCGACGTTTGTCTTGACCGAACCGAGTCGCAGCGGACGGCTCTCGCGCGGGCCGAACACGCGACCGAGCGCATTCAGTTCGATGGGATCGCCGAGCGACGTGCCGGTGCCGTGCGCTTCCACGTACCCGACATCGTCGGTCGTGCACTCCGCGTCCGCGAGCGCGCGGCGGACCACGTCCTCCTGTGCGGGACCGTAGGGCACGGTCAGACCGCTGGTGCGACCGTCATGATTGATCGCGGTTCCGCGGATCACGCTCAGAATGCGATCGCCTGCGGCCACCGCATCCGACAATCGTTTCAGCACGACCATGCCGCAGCCTTCGCCGCGCACGTAGCCATCGGCCGCAACATCAAATGTGCGGCAGGCGCCCGTCGGCGACAACGCGCGACCGTGACTGAGGTAGATCGTGGTCTCGGGGTTCAGCAGCAGGTTCACGCCGCCGGCGAGCGCCACTTCGCTTTCGCCGCGGCGCAAACTCTGACAGGCCTGATGCACCGCGACGAGTGACGAGGAACACGCGGTGTCGATGGCGAGACACGGTCCGCGGAATCCGAAGAAGAACGCGAGTCGTCCGGCAGCCGTGCTGCTGGCATTGCCGGTCGCCAGATAGCCGCCCGCGTCGAGACGATCGCGCCTCGACAACCGCGCGGCATAGTCGGCATTGCTGATGCCGATGAAGACGCCCGTGGAGGATCCGGCGAGGGACGCGGGCGGGATCGCCGCGTGTTCCAATGCTTCCCACGCGACTTCGAGCAGCAGTCGTTGCTGCGGATCGAGCGCCACGGCTTCGCGCGGCGAAATGCCGAAGAACGCCGCATCGAATGTCCGAACGTCGGACAGAAACGCGCCGAACGACTCGCGCGCGCGCAGACCCGCGTCACCGCGGCGATCGAGCGTGGCTGGATGTTGGCGATCCGATGGTACCGGTCCGACGGCATCCGTGCCGTCGCACAGCAGGCGGAAGAACGACTCCGGCGAATCCGCGCCGCCCGGAAAACGGCAGCCCATGCCGACAATCGCGATGTCGGCATCCGCGCGGTGGTCGGCCGTCACGGGTCGTCGTCGTTCACGGGCGGACGTCTCCGCGCTCGTCGTCCCCACAAGCGCCGCGGCGAGGCGGCGCGCCGTCGGAAAATCAAACGGCCACGTCTGCGGAATGTCGCGACCAAGCGCGCGCTCGAGCCGTTCAGCCAACTCGATGCAGCCGAGCGATCCGACGCCGAGGTCGAAGAAGCCGGCGTCAGGATCGAGGGCCACCGGCGCGCGGTCCCCGAGAACCGCCAGCACCGCGTCGGCCACGATCGATTCAACACGCGCCGCCGTGGCGTCGGCGGGCACGGCCACCGTCGCGCGGCGTCCGGATGATGCCGCGGCCTCAGGTGCATCAGACGATGTCGCGTGCGCCGATCGCGCGCTAGCAATGGCGCCAAAGTCGATGTTCTGCCCGCGCACGAACAACTGCGCGAGCGCGATCTGCAGTTGCGTCAACGTGTCGCGCGTGTCGAGGTGCGTGGTGATCGTGGTGACCGGCGCGCCTCGCAGCGTGTTGCGCACGAAGGCGGAGAGCCGATCGCCCGGGCCCACCTCGACGAACGTGCGCGTGCCTTCGTCGTATATCCGCTCGATCAACTCGCGAAACCGCACCGGCATGCGCCACTGTTGCGCCAGCACCTCGCGCAGCTCCGAAGGCGCCGATGGAAAGGGGGCGACCGTGGCCGCGCTCCACGCGCGGACGCGCGGAGCGGAGAGTGTCAGGCGGTCATAGATCGCGCGCAGGTCCGCGAGCGGCACCGGAAAGAGCGGCGTGTGCACCGGTTGGCCGAGTTCCGGAAGTCGAAAGACCACCTCGCGCCGATCGCGCGCCAGCCGTTCCAGTTCCGCAAGATCCTCGGACGCGCCCCACACCACCATCTGATTGGGGCAGTTGTCGAGCGAGATGAACGCGCGCGGCGGTCGGCTCGCCGCAAACTGATCGATCAGCGGCCGCGACGCCGACGTGAGCGCCAGCATCCCGAGTCCGCCATCGGTTGGCGCGAGCAACGGCCCGGCGATGTCCGTGACGTCGCGGAGCAACCTCGCGATGCTGTTGTGGCCCTCGACGATTCCGGACGCAACGAGCACGGCGTTCTCGCCGAAGCTGTGACCGGCCATGTCGTGGCAGATGAAGCCCACCTGCTGCAGCGTCGTCCACAGCGCGAGATCGGCCAGCAGCACTGCATCGAGCGTCGTCGTCGGCAACGCGCTGCCGGTCGCGCGCGGGGCCCGACGCGCGTCCGTGTCGGCGTCACCGGTGCCGTCGAGCCACCGCTCGACCGCGGGAAACAGCCGGACGAGATCGACGACCGCCGTGGTGCGCCGCGCACCGTAGCCGGAAAAAAGGCACGCGGTCGTGCCGCGCGTGTCCGGCGTGTCGACGCGCGCGAAGAACATCGAGCCTGCGAGCGCGAACGCGCGATCGTCGTCAGCGCGCAGCAGCGCAGCAGCGCACCGGTCGAGATCTTCGCGCAACGCTGTGTTGGTCCGAGACACGATCGCGACGCGGCAGGGGTCGTCGTGGCGCCAGAAGGTGTCGTGACCGCGAGAGACCGCGTCAGCCGTCGCGTCGGAACTGATCAGTTTTGCTGCTTCCGGGCGTGATTGCGCCGAGAACAGCAGCAGGCGACTCATGGGTGTGACTTATAATACACGCCATGGCTCAGGGTGAACGCGATCGCGCGAGCGTTGCCCCGGCGTCTGCGGGCCGTCTCGACGATGTGCGATGGATCGAATTCCCGTCTCACGGCGACAGTCGCGGCGTCCTGACGGCGATTGAAGGCGGCATCGACATTCCGTTCGAGATTCGGCGCCTGTACTTCGTGCACGACGTGATCACCGAGCGCGGCGGACACGCGCATCGCGACACGCATCAGGTCGTCACGGCGGTCTCCGGTCGCTGCGAGCTGCGTCTGTCGGACGGCAAAGAAGAACGCCTGTGGGTGCTCGATCGTCCGACGCGCGGCGTGCTGATCAATCCCATGCTCTTCATTCGCATGGTCGACTTCGCGCCCGGTACCGTCGTGGCCGCGTTCGCCAGCACGCACTACGACACGAAGCGCTCGATCCGCTCGTGGGACGAGTACCTGGCGGCCATCCGCGCCTGAGGAACGTCGCCCGCCATGCCCCACCGCTCTGCAGACGGCTACCTGCGCTCGGCGCTGAAATCCGACGACCACGATCGGTCGATGCAGGATGTCGCCGACTGGCTCGAGCAGCAGCGCGCCGCAACGCCGTGCACCGTGCGCCGCATCCCGCTCGACGGGATGACGCAGTGGGGATGGGTCGATGAGCCGCGTCGGCTCGCGCACCGGTCGGGCAAGTTCTTCTCGGTCTCGGGCGTGCGTGTCACGACCGACACCGGTCCGGTGTCGGCGTGGGACCAGCCGATTCTGGTGCAGCCGGAAATCGGCATTCTCGGCATCCTGACCAAGACCTTCGATGGCCTGCATCACTTCCTGATGCAGGCCAAGGTCGAGCCCGGCAATATCAACGGTGTGCAGTTGTCGCCGACCGTGCAGGCCACGCGCAGCAACTACATGCAGGTGCATGCGGGCTCGGCGCCGGCCTACGCGCAGTACTTCCGCGAGCCCGGCCGCGGGCGAGTGATCCTGAATCAGCTTCAGAGCGAGCAGGCGTCGCGGTACTACCGCAAGCAGAACCGCAACGTGATCGTCGAGCTGGACGACGACCAGCATGTGGACGTGGCGCCGCAGTTCTGCTGGATGACGCTCGTGCAGATCAAGACCCTGCTCAAGCAGCCGAACATGGTCAACATGGACACGCGCACGGTGCTCGCGTGCCTGCCCCTGCTCGGCCGTCAGCCCACGGGTGACCGGCAGTACACGGACCTCGCGCCGCCGCTGGCCGACGCCCTGCCGCTCAGTCCCTTCGGACGCGCGCTGCTCGACTCGACCGTGGTCACCGACCGCGCGGTGCACTCGCTGCGCGATGTCATGCACTGGCTCACCGATCTGCAGTCCCACCACGAAATGCACGTGGAGCCGCGCGCGCTCGATCGCCTCGACGGCTGGGCCATCGACGCGGACGCGATTCGTCACCAGTCGGGCAAGCACTTCTCGGTGATTGCGGTCGACGTCGAAACCGGCGCGCGCGAAGTACAGCGCTGGCAACAGCCGCTCCTGGAACACGACGCAAAAGGCCTCAACGGCTTTCTCGTACAGCGCATCAACGGCGTGCTGCACTTCCTCGTCCGCGCCTGCGCCTACCCGGGCAATCGCCAGGTCTTCGATCTCGGCTCCACCGTGTCGCGCTCGAATGCGGACGATGCGTTCGGACGGGGATATCCGCCGTTCCTCGATCTGTTCCGCGACCCGCCGCATGCGTGGGTGCGCTACTCGGGCGTGCAGTCGGAAGAAGGCGGGCGGTTCTATCACTACCAGAATCGCTACGTGATCCTCGAGCTCCCCGAAGGGCATCAGATCGACGACTCGCCGATTCACCACTGGATGACGCTCGGACAGATTCAGGAACTGCTCCCCCACGGCTACTTCAACATCGAGGGCCGCAATCTGCTCGCGTGCCTGGACCTGTGCGACACCACGACGATCTGACGGTGCTCCTCCTCGGCTGGTCGAGTTTCGCCGAGCGCCGCGTAGTGCCGGCGCTGGCGCGACTCGGCGTGACGCGTGTGGATGTCGCGTCGGCCACCCGCACACCGGCGCTGCCGGCGCCACTGACCGGTCGCGCCTTCACGAGTTACGCCGACGCGCTGACCTCGAGCGCGGCGACGCTCGTGTACGTGTCGACGCGCAATCACGAACACGTGTCGTGGGCCCGCCGAGCCCTGGAGTCCGGCCGGCACGTCGTCGTCGACAAACCGGCGGTCCTCGAGCAAGCCGACGCGCACGCGCTCGTCGATCTCAGTCATCGACAGCAACGCTTGGTCGCCGAGGCCACGGTGTATCCGTGGCATCCGCAGTTCGACGTCGCCCGTGAGTTGATCGCCGCGCATGGGCCGCTCACGCGCCTGACGGCGACGTTTGTCTTCCCTCGCCTGCCCGAGCACAACTTCCGTCATCGCGCGCAGGCGGGCGGCGGCACCCTCTACGACCTCGGCGCGTACGCCCTCACACCGGGGCGCGTGTTCTTCGACGCGGCGCCGACGACGATCGACGCCACCGCGGTGCAGATCGCAGGCGATGAGGTCGAGACGGCGTTCAGCGTGCTGCTCACGTATCCCGGGCAGCGCACGCTGATCGGACACTTCGGCTCGCCCGGCAGCTACACGAATCGACTCGAATTGTCGGGACCTCGATTTGCGTTGACGATGGACCGCGCCTTCACCAGCACAGCGGATCAATCCACGCGGATTGTCGGCGTCGCCGGCAATCAACCGATCGCGATCGACGTACCCGCAGCCGATGCGATGGCGCGATTCCTCGACGACGTGATCACGTCCGCCGGGACCGGACGGCACGAGCGCTTTGCGACCGCGATGCTGGCGGATGCCGCCGCGCTGGCGCGCCTGCGCGCCGCCGCTCGCCGGTCACCGGTCACCGTAATCAGGATTCAGTCCAACGCGCCGAGCAGGCGAGCGTAGAGCGACAGCCACGCCTCACGCTCACGTTGCGGGGTCAGGCGTCGGGCCAGCGCTTTCGCGCCCTCGGAGAGCTTGACCGCGAGCGCATCGTCAGACAACACCCGCGCAATCGCCGCGGCCATGGCGGCGGGATCACCGTGCGGCACCAGCAATCCGTTCACGTCGTCCGCGATCACCTCGCGCATGCCGCCCACCGACGTCGCCACGAGCGGAACGCCGACTCCGGCGGCCTCGAGCAACGCATTGGGCAAGCCCTCGTGGGCAGACGACTGCACATAGACGTGCAGACGCGCGAGTTGCGCGCGGACCTCGGTGTTCGGGAATTGACCGGTGAGCGTCACCTCGCTGTCGAGGCCGAACTCGGTGACCAACGTCCGCGTCCAGTCGGCTTCGTCCTGATCGCTGAAGAATCCGGCGAGCCGCAGCTCTCTGCGCAGCGTCGACGGCACTGCGGCATACGCGCGCACCAGCAGGGGAACGTCCTTCACTCGCCTGAACTCGCCGACCGTGCCGACGCGACCGCGATTGGCGTCGGTCACCGACCACGGCTGCGTGTGATCGATGGTGACGCCATTGCGAATCACCGAGCTGCGACCGGCCACGTCGATCTCTTCGGCCACGCGAGCGAGATACGCCTCGTTGACGGACGTGATCCAGGTGGCCTGTCGCAACACCGGCAGGAGCATGCCGCGGCACAGCGGCTGATCGAGCAACGTCATCACGTCGTTGCCGCGGATGCTCGCAATCAATGGCCGTCGCCGTCCCGGCGTCGTCGCCGCTGCAAGACAGGGATAGGCCGCCGTGAGGAAGAACCCGTGAAAGATGTCGAAGTCGACGTCCGCATCGAGTCGTTGCACGGCGCGTCGGTGTGCAAACAGACCGTCGGCTGTCGACGGAGAGGCGTGCAGCCATCGATGTACGTGGATCCCGCGCTCGACGCTCGTCTCGATCTCACCGGTCGCGCCGGGTCGAGTCACGGCCGCGATCACGTGCACGTCGTAGCCGGCGTCGCACAGATCACCCGCGAGCCGCGCCGCCGCTACCGCCACCCCACCTGGCGTGGGCGGGTATTCGGCGGGACTGAGACAGACCGTGCGGCCGCTGGCGGACATCGGATTCAGAACAACCCCGGCGTGGCGCCATCGACGACGGCGAGCCACGATCCATCGTCGCGACGCAACGCGTCGAGGTGATGCATCGCCACCGCGTTCCACCCCACGCGACTCGCGCGGAAGAGCGGACTCGCGTCGAGCTCACGCTCGCGATACTCGGTCTCGGTGAGTGACAGGATCTCGAACGCGCGCAGGCAGTGTCCGTACGTCGGCCACCCATCCTGTGCAGGTCGAATGAGGCGACCGTTCTCCTCGAGGATGCGACCGCCGGGACGCGTGCGGGTGCGATTGCCTGGAAACAACGGACTCGACGGATGCGGCGTCCATCCGCCGTCGAGGCGCGTGCTCGAGAACAGTGGCATCTCGTCGAGGCCGCGTTGCGCGAACATCCACCAGCGGTCATTGTGCTGCACGACGGTCGCGTCGGCAAACGCGCCTGTCAGCAACGTCTCGACGCGACGCCATCGGCACGGAAAGTCCTCCGCGACGTACAGATGCACCGCATCGTCCTGGCGCGTCTCCGGAATCATGTAGATGTTGCCGTTCCAGGCGACGACCTGCGGATACGACAGATGGAACGCTTCCCGCAGCACGACCTGCTCGTACTGCCACGACACGCCGTCAGTGCTCGTCGCGTAGGCGATTTCTCCGCGCGCGATGTCGCAATTCCAGATTTCAAAGAAGAGATACCAGCGATGGTCAGCACGGAAGAGAAAAGGATCCGCGACCGCGCCACCGCGAATGTCAGTGGCGTCGCGCCCCGTCAATGCGGGACGTCCGCGCGTCGCGATCGGCGCGAGCGCGGTCAGTGACGGTCCCGCATAAATATCGATCGCCCATTGCATTCGCCATTGGGCGCCCGACGTTGTTGCGGGTACGATCATGCATTAAGATTCTCGCATGAAAATGCACACGCCCGTATGCCGCGACTGCTGGGGCGTTTCCGCGTTCTTCGACCCGGCCGGCACGGCGGGCTCGATCGATCGCCTGAACGCATTCAGCTGCCGCGTGCGGGCGCAGGGTCTGCCGCTGCTCGTCGTCGAACTCGCGTTCGATGACGCGCCGTTCCGCGTGACCGACGCGATGGCCACACGCGTCATCCGCTTTCGATCGAACACGATTCTCTGGCACAAAGAACGACTGCTCAATCTCGGCATCCGACAGCTGCCGAGCGAATGCCGCATCGTCGCGTGGCTGGATCACGACATCGTGTTCGAACTCGACACGTGGATCGACGACACCGTCGCGCAGTTGACTACGCATGTCGTCGCGCAGCCGTACGCGCGTGCCTGCTGGGCCGATGCGAGCGGCGCGCCGCCGGCAGCGGATCTGCCGGAAGGCGTTGGCGAAGGGCACCAACTCCCGAGCTTCGCCGCGGCGCTGGCCTCGACGTCCGATCGTCGACGCGCGTTGTCGCACTACCTCCTGCACGGTCACACCGGATTTGCCTGGGCGGCGCACCGCGACCTGCTCGAGCGCCACGGGCTGTACGACCGCGCCATCGTCGGCGGCGGCGACGTGATCAACGCGCACGCATTCGCGGCCGACGATGACTTCCTGCGTGGACGCAACCTCTACTGCCGCGAACTGGCGTCGCGAGAGCGACAGGCGATCGCCGCGTGGGGCGCCGGCGTCGCGAGTGACACGGCCGGGCGCCTGGCCTTCGCTCCGGGCCGCGTGGTGCATCAGTTTCATGGCCCGACGTCCGCGCGCGGCTATGTCGAGCGCCTCGCGATCCTGCGCGACGCCGACTTCGATCCCGACCACGACATTGCCGCCGACGCGCAGGGCTGCTGGCAATGGAACAGTGACAAGCCCGTCCTCCACCGCTGCGTGCGCGATTACTTTCTGTCACGTGTCGCCGAGCCGGCCGACGCCATGAAGGACCACGCGTGAGCCACGACCCCTCGTCGAGTTTCTGCGTGCTACCGTGGATGCACTTGTTCGCGGATGAAGGCGGCGTCATGTACCCGTGCTGCCGTTCGGTGTCGACCAAGAAGGCGAACGTCGACGAGCGTGGACGCACGTTGCACGTCTACGACGCGGCCGGATTCGAACCGGCATGGAACTCCAGATACATGCGGCAGATCCGCCTCGACATGTTGTCGGGCGCGCGTCCCAAGCCCTGCGAGCGCTGCTACATGTACGACGACCTCGGCATGCGCAGCCATCGACAGGAGGCCAACGACGAGTATCGCGACCGGATCGGCCCGCTGCTCGCCGCGACGGCGCCTGACGGCACCGCGCCGCTCGACCTGTTGTCGGTGGATCTGCGGCTCGGCAACCTCTGCAATCTGCGCTGCCGCATGTGCTCGCCGCAATCGAGCCGCGCGTTGCTGGGCGAGTTCGCCGAGGCCTACGGCATCCCGGTGACGCACGGCGCGCTCGAGCGGCTGCGGACGATGGACTGGTTCGGCCGTGAGGGGTTCTGGGACATCTTCGAACGGCACACGCCGCACATCGAGCGTCTGCATTTCGCGGGCGGCGAGCCGTTCATGATTCCGCAGATGTTCGACTTCCTCGCCCGCCTCGTGGACCTCGGCCGCGCGTCGTCGATCAGCCTGAGCTACAACACGAACCTCACCATGCTGCCGGATCGCGTGTACGACCTCTGGCCGCATTTCCGGCAGGTGCGGATCACCGCGAGCATCGACGGCTACGACACCATCAACTCGTTCATCCGCTTTCCGTCCGACTGGACGGCGATCGACACGAATCTGCGGCGGCTCGAAGCCGACGCCGACCGCCTGAACCTTCGCGGGGGCATCGCCTTCAACACGACCGTGCAGATCTTCAACGTCATGCGGCTCGAAGAACTGCTGACGTACATGGTCGAGACCAGCCGGCTCGCCGAAGCGCCGAACCTGAGCGTGCTGACGCATCCGCACCACTTCAACATCCAGGCGCTCCCGCCCGCGCTGAAAGCGCTGGCGGCCGAGCGCTTGTCGGCCGCGATGACGCGCCTCGCGCCGCGATGGCCGGCACGCTGGCGCGGCGCGGAGCTCGACGGATTGCTCGCCAGCGTGGCCGGCATCACGACGCACATGATGGAGAAGGACGAGACGGCGCGGTTACCGGAGTTCCGCCGCTGGACCGCGATTCAGGACGAACAACGCGGTCAGCGCACCATCGACGTGTTGCCGGAACTGGCGCCGATCTGGACCACGGAGCCGTCGTGAGCGATCGTTCGGATCTCCCGTCGCCCACCTACTGCGTCATTCCATGGGCGCACGTGTTTGCCGACGAGCAGGGACTCATGCGCCCGTGCTGCATGGCGATCGGCGATCGCTCGCGCGCCAATACCGACGCCGACGGACGGCCGCACGAGGTCGGGCGTCCCGGCGGTCTCACCGACGGCTGGAACTCGGCGTTCATGCGCGATCTGCGCCACGAGATGCTCGCCGGCCGTCGCCCCGACGTGTGCACGCAGTGCTTCTCGGAGGAAGACCTCGGCATTCGCAGCTACCGACAGGACGCGAACGTCACGCTCGGCGCGCACATCGCGGGCGCGCTCGCCGTCACGACGCCCGACGGCGCGGTGCCGACCACCGAGATTCGCAGCGTCGACTTCCGTCTCGGCAATCAGTGCAACCTGCGCTGCCGCATGTGCTCCCCGATGTCGAGCAAACTCCTGATCCCGGAGTGGCGCACGATGTTCGGGCTGGCCGACGATGACCCGCGCATGACGGCGCTCGAACGGATCAACTGGTTCGACTCGGACGCGTTCTGGGACAACTGCGTCGCGCTGATTCCGCAACTCGAGAAACTGCACTTCGCCGGCGGCGAGCCGCTGATCATTGCGCGCGCGCTCGATTTCCTCACACAGGTCATCGCGGCCGGCCGCGCGAAGGATATCTTCCTCAGCTACGTCACGAACCTGACCACGTTGCCCGATCGCGTCACCACGCTGTGGCCGGCGTTCCGCGAGGTCAAGCTCGTCGTGAGCCTCGACGGCTACGACGCGCTCAACACATTCATCCGGTTCCCGGCCAACTGGCAGCGGATCGACACGCACCTGCGGGCGCTCATCGAGCGGTCGGCCGACTACAACTGCACGAAGATCACCGTCAACACGACCGTGCAGGCCTACAACGTGCTGCACCTCTCCGAACTCTTCGAGTACCTGTTCGCGCGCACGGCCCCGAACGTCGTGCCCTACCCGCGGCTCACGCTGTTGTCGTGGCCGAGCGCGCTCAGCGTGTGCGTGCTGCCGGCCGAACTGAAAGCGCTGGCCGCCGAGCGACTGCGCGCCTTTGTCGGCCGCTGGAACGGCCGCTGGCCGGTCGAGGGCGCGGAACTCGAGCGCTTCACCTCGGCCATCGAGGGCATCATCACGCACATGCGCGGATCGGACACGTCGAGCGAACTGCCGGAATTCGTGCGGCGGACGCGGGCGTTCGACGCCGCGCGCGGACAGGACATTCGCGTGATCCTGCCGGAGCTCGCCCCGCTGTTCGACGAGGCGCCGCGGACCGCCGGCGCATAGGACCGATGGCCGGGCCCGTCTCTCAGGTCTTTCTGTTCGCCGGTCACCAGCGCGCGGCGCTCATCACGGCCCTGCAACGCGCGCACGCGACAGCGCTCGACGCGTTACTGGCCGCGCACCGTCGCGCGCCGACACCGACCGGCGCGGAGCGACTCGCCATCATCACGGACCCGCGCGAGTTGCACGCGCGCCTCGCGTTCGCCCTCGAGCGACTGCCGGCGCTGACGAATGCGCGATTCGTATCGCGACCGCACGGTCTGTATTTCACGAGCGGCGCCGCGCCGGGCCGCGTGGCGTTCTTGTTTCCCGGGCAGGGATCCGAACACGTCGGCATGTTGCGCGTGCTGCGGGCGCGCGTGGCCGGCGTCCGCCGGTGGTTCGATCTCATCGACGCGGCCGCGGAGGAGTACGGCGGCGCACCGCTGACGCCGCTGATCGACGTCGACACGGCGGGGCATGACCCGCGTGAAGTGTCGAGCCGCGGCGGCCTCTTCGACATGGCGCGCGGCGGACAACTCGGCACGGCCGCGGATCTCGCGATGCATGACGTCGCGCAGGCGCTCGGCCTGCGCGCGGATGTCTACCTCGGACACAGCAACGGCGAACATGCCGCCGTGATGGCCGCCGGGGTCGCTCAACTCGACGACCAGAACGCGCTCTGTCGGTGGTGCGCGCGCGTCGCCTCTGCCGGCGCCCGCCAGCCGGCGCCACGATCGCCGGAACGACTGATCGCCGTCAGCATGCCGCGCGCCGATCGACTGCCCGGGGTGCTGGCCTCCGCGCAGCGCGCCGGCGCGTGCTATCTGGCGATGGACAACTGCCCCACACAGATCGTCTTCGGCGGCCTCCAGACGGCCGTCGACGCCGCATCGCAAGAGATGCTGTCGGCCGGCGGCCTCGTGCTGCCGCTGCCCTTTGCGCGCGCGTATCACACGCCGCTCTTCAGCGATTGGGCGGGCGTGTTCGACGCGCACTATGCCGAACTCACCCTCGGCGTCGGCCACGCGCCGGTGATCTCCTGCTCCACCACGCACCCGTTCCCGGCAGACGCCGCCGGCATTCGCGCCGTCATGGTCGGACAGTGGACAGAGGCGGTGCGCTTCACCGACACGATCCGGTCACTGCATGCGTCCGGCGTGCGGACCTTCATCGAGGTCGGGCCGGAGAGCCGGCTCACGACCTTTGTCGCCGACATCCTGCGTGGCCAACCGCACGTCGCCGCCAGCACATCGTCAACCACGCGCGGTGAACTGGAACAACTGGCGCACCTCTTCGGTGAGCTCTTCGTCGCCGGGCTTGCGGTGGATCCGGAACGTCTCGCCCGACTGACGGGCGAAGACGCGCCGTCGGTCGTGGACGTGCGGAACATCGCCGCCGACATTCATGCCGGATTGATCGCGGAGGCGCAGGCACAGCTCGAGCGCGTCACCGCGGCCATGCGCGCCCGCGCGGCGGCCGTGCCAATGGCAGTCGCCGACGCGTCGCCGCTGCTCCCGACGATCGATGTGCTGACGCCCACGACGCTCGCGGCCACGCGGACGTTCTCGCGACAGCAGGATCCGGTCGTGGACGACCACGCCCTCGGACGCCGCGATGCAGGATGGCCGGGCGATCCGCTGCCGGTGCTCCCGTTCACACTCTCGCTGGAGCTGCTCGCCGAAGGAGCACGGCGCCTCACCGGCGAGCGCCCCTGCGAGATGCTCGACGTGCGCGGCTCGCGCTGGCTCGCGCTCGATGGCGGGACGCTGACCATCGCCGTCACTGCGGAGCGCGATCGCGACGGCGCGCGAGTACGGCTCGTCGACGCGCGCACACCGGCTGATGTGGCGTTCGAGGCCACGGTGACATCTACGCCGACGAGCGCCGACGCGCTTCGCATCCCGATGGATCCGGACGCCGTCGCGCCGTCGCGATGGGACGCGCAGGCGTTCTACGAGCGCTACGCGTTCCACGGTCCCGGCTTTCAAGGCATCTCGCGCGTCACCGCGACCGGCCCGTCGAGCATCGAGGCCGAGTTGCACGCCACGAGCAATCCCGGATGGCCGTTGTCGCAGATGACGTTGGACCCGGCGATGCTCGACTGTGCCGGACAACTCGTGGCATTCTGGCTCCTCGAACAGGAGGCGCGGTCCCCGACGTTCGGCATCTTCCCGTTTTCCGCGCGTCGCGTGACGCTCGCGCGCGAACCGGTGCCGGCCGGCACACGGGTCCGCTGCCGAGGCAACATCCGGTTCGACGGCCTGACCACGATGGCGAGTTTCGTCTTCGAGACCGAAGACGGCACACGCATCGCCGCCATCGACGGCCTGGCACAGCGACTGATCGCGTTCCCCACATGGTTGGCGCATCATCTCTTCGGTCGCAGCGGTCCGCGGGGATCGGCGGCACGCTCCGGGCTCGGATCAGCGCCGGCTGACGATCTCGAACTGCTGACCGGCAGCTGGGGCATTTGGGGACGCGCGCTCGCGCATCTGTGTTTGAGCGCGGAAGATCTCGATCGATGGCGCGCCATCACCGATCCCGACGCGCGCGCGTCCTGGTTGCTCGCGCGCGTGCCGGCCACGACGAACGATATGACCGACGCAGGAAACGGAGTACACGGGTGAGCAGCAAGACTGGCGCAGAAGTGTGGACGGACATCACAGCAGTCGTCACCGACATGCTGTCCGAGCGCGGCGAAGTGGCCGGGCCGATGTCGAATGCCACGAAGATCAACGCGGATCTCGGCATCTCGTCGGTGGAAGCCATCCACCTGATGATCCTCCTCGAAGACAAAGTCGGCGTCCCGCTCAGCTTTCAGGATCTCGCGGTGCGCGACGGCGAATACGCAACCGACCTGACGCTCGGTGAGATGCACGTCTTCGTCTGCGGCGTGCTCGGCGTGGCGCCTTCCACCACCGGATCCTGACGCGCGTGCGCTGCACGATCATCGCGATCGGCTCGCGCGGCGATGTCCAGCCGCTGATCGCCCTCGGCGTCGGTCTCAAGGCCGCCGGGGTCACCGTGCGGCTGGCCACACACGCCGACTTCGCCGACGCGGTGCGCGCGCAGGCGCTCGAGTACTTTCCGCTCGAAGGCCACGCCGCGGCATTCTTCAGCGGCCCGGCCGGCGATGCGTTTCGTGAAACCGTCCGGCGGCCCGAGCAGTTCCGTCGCCTCTTCGACAACTACCTGTCGGTATTTCTGAATCGATTTCTCGCCGACGTCTGGGAAGCCTGCCGCGACGCCGACGTGATCCTGTCGTGGAGCCGCTGCGCGCCCGCGCTCGCCGAGCGCCTGCGCGTGCCGGTGTTCGTCGTCGCGCTCAACCCGGTGCTGCATCTGCCGACCGCGGCGTTTCCCAATCCCTTCCAGGGCTCGGACATCGCGGATCCCGCGACCAACTGGCGCACGTGGCGACTCGCACTGCCGGCCTTGCGCATCGGCGAACGACAGGTGGACGAGTGGCAGCAGAAAACGCTCGGCCTGCCGCCGTTGCGCTGGCGCCAGGACCTGCGGCATCTGCGAACGCTGCCGCATCTGCTCGGCTACAGCACCGCGGTACTGCCGCGTCCCGACGACTGGCCGGCGACGGCGCACGTCACGGGTTACTGGTTCCTCGACGCCAACACGGATCACTACCAGCCGAGCGATGCGCTGCGCGCGTTTCTCGACGCGGGAGAACCGCCGATCGCGATCGGCTTCAGCAGCCAAGTCGGCAAGAACGCCGCCGCGATCACCGAAGCCGTCGTCGAGGCCGTGGCTGACGCCGGTGTGCGCGCGCTGCTGATCACGGGATTTGGCGGCATCAAGCGCGCCGAGTTCCCGGACAACATGCTGCCGGTGGACACCGTGCCGTATGAATGGATGCTGCCGCGCGTCAGCGCGCTCGTGCATCACGGCGGCGCGGGCTCCACGGCATCTGCGCTGCGGTTCGGCGTGCCGAACGGCGCGGTCACGTTCGGATTCGATCAGCCGCTGTGGGGACGACGCATTCATGCGATCGGCGCCGGGCCGGAACCGATCGCCGCCGCTACGCTGACGTCCACAGCGCTGAGCCACATGCTGCGCGAACTCACCGCGAACCCGGCATTGCGCGCGGGCGCGGAAGCGGTCGGCCGGCAACTGCGCAGCGAAGACGGCATCGCCTCCGCCGTGTCCACGGTCCTCGCCGCGGTGCACTGACATGAGGTGCACGCTCCTCGCGACCGGACTGCGCGGAGACATCCAGCCGATGATCGCGCTCGGCGCGGGCCTGCGCGCCGCCGGCGCCGACGTGCGCTGCGCCGTGCCGGGTGATTTCACTGCGATGGCGCAGGCGAACGGTCTCGACGTCTTCCCGCTGACCGGCACGATGTCGGCGCTCTTCGGCGGTCCGGCCGGCGTGGCGATGCGAGACCGGCTGCAGGATGCGGCCGCGTTCCAACGCCTGTTGGACAACTACCTGTCGCTGTTCTTCGGTCAACTGCTTCGCGAGATCTCGACCGCGTGCGATGGCGCGGACGCCATCCTCTGCGGACCGTGGACGCGATGCGCGCCATCACTGGCCCAGGCGCTTCACGTCCCCGTCTACGTGGTGAGCACGTATCCGGTGATGCATCTCCCGACGCGCACGTTTCCGAATCCGTTTCAGCCAACGCCAACGGCGCCGCCCACGCAGAACCGGCGCACATGGAACCGCGCGCTGCCCGCGATGCGCGTCGGCGACGGCCCGCTCAACGCGTGGCGTCGCGACGTGCTCGGACTCCCGCCCGTCGACTGGCGTGATGATCTCCGCGATCTTCGCCGCCTGCCGCACCTCTTTGGATACAGCGAAGCCGTGCTGCCACGTCCGGACGACTGGCCCGAGGCGGCGCAGGTGACCGGCTACTGGTTCCTCGATGACACGCGCGACTATCAACCGCCGGCCGCATTGGCGGATTTCCTTGCTGACGGTCCGCCGCCTGTCGCCATCGGCTTCAGCAGTCAGACCAACCGCGATCCCGCAGCACTGCGACGAACCGTCGTGCAGGCGGTGTGTGACGCCGGTGTGCGCGCGGTGTTCCTCACCGGATTGACGCGAGGCGAACGCGAGACATTCCCGTCACAGATTTGCGCCGTCGACAGCGTCCCGCACGCGTGGCTCTGCACACGAATCTCCGCGATGGTCCACCACGGCGGATCGGGATCCACCGGCGTGGCACTGCGCCACGGCCTGCCGAGTGGCGCCGTGCCGTTCGGGTACGACCAGCCACTGTGGGGCGAGCGCTTGCATCAACTCGGCGTCGGACCGGCGCCGCTGCCGGCCGCCACGCTCACGGCTGATGCGCTCGCGCACACACTGCGTCAGTTGACGGCGAACGCGGACCTGCGTGCCAAGGCGCGCGCCATCGCCGCGCGCCTCTCGCAGGAAGACGGCATCGCGACAGCGGTACGGCGAATTCTCGGTTAGGTCTTCGGTGTCGTCAGGCGCGACGAGGCCGCGCGCCACGGACCATCGCCCGCGACGACTTCCACATCGTCCATCGCGCCGGCGCTGAGTTCCTGACGGAAGAACGCACGGCCGGCCGCCGGGGAAATCAGCTGGATGCCCTGCGCGACGAGGAACGCTCTCACGCTCTCCGACGCCATGCCGCCGCCTTCCCACGGCCCCCAGTTGATCGTCACCACGCGAGTCGTCGGCCAGGCGTGATGCAACGTCCACGCGATCCGGTTGAGCGTCTCGTTGGCCGCCGCGTAGTCCGCCTGACCCGGGTTGCCGAATCGTCCCGAGATCGAGCCGAGGAACACCATCCACTTCAATCGCTCAGGCGACAGGTGACGCGCGAGCGTCAGCGCGCCGTTGACCTTGGTGTCGAACACGCGATCGAACGAGTCGTCGCCTTTCGATTCGATCCGACGATCGTCGATGATGCCGGCGCCGTGAATCACCGCATCGATGCCGCCGACACGCCGCTGCAGGTCGGCGATGAGCGCGGCAAACGGCGCCTCGTCGCGCACATCGATCGCGTGGTATTCGATCTCCGCGCCCAGCGCGCGAAGCGCCTCGATGTGCCGCTGGCGCTCCGCATCGTCCGGCCCGCTCTCGCCGCCAGACGACATCGGCGAACGGCCGACCAGCACCAAGCGCACGCCGGGACGCGCGAGTTCGCGGCACAACTCCGCGGTGATTCCACGCGCGCCACCGGTGACCAGCACCGTCCAGCCGGGCTGCGGCTGCCAGTCGCGCTGACTGGCGCCGCTCAACGGCGCGGCCTCGGGCACCCACACGAACCGCTCGGCCGCGCGATAGCCAACCTCCGCGTCACGGCCCGCCGATGTGAACTCGATCGCGATGCGATCGGCCAACTCGGCGACAGGCGTCGACGGATCCAGATCGACCACGAGCCCGCTCACTGATGGCAACTCACGGGCGATCGTCCGCACGATGCCGTGGCCACCACCCGCCATGTCCGCGGTGATCGTCGCCTGGCCATCGCGGCCCCAGGCGCCACCCATCGACGTGACGACCAGCACCACAGGCCGTTCGGCGCGATCGAGATCGCCCGTGCTCGCGCGCACGAGTTGGAACAAGCGCTTCGTCGCGACGTCCGCTTCGTTCCGCCACGCCACGACATCGTCAACGCGCACGCGTCCGAGTGGTGCGACATGGAGGATGCCGCAGACCGGACCGTACAGCGCGCGCAACTCTGCGAGCGTCTGCGTCAGCCGCTCGGGATCAGCAAGCCCTTCACCGGGCACCACCCGCGCAGTCGCGCCGGCGCGTGTCAGTCGCTCAGCCACGAGCGACGCCACACCGAGGGAGTCCTCTGTGAGGAGGTGCAGGCCGTTGAGGCGGAGCTCACCGGCGTTTGCCGCCGGGGTCGCATGCGCCCGCATGAGGAATCGCGCGCAGGCTGATGGCGCTGTCGACCCCGGCGTCGTGTCGGGCGCGACCGCGACCGCCGACATCACGACGTCAGCGATAGCGCCGAGCGAGCGCTTGCGTGACAGTTGATCGATCTGCGACTGGATGCCGGCCATCACCGGCTTTGGCAGCGTGCCGGTCAGCGTGGCGATGATCTCGATGCGCTTGATCGAATCAATGCCGAGATCCGCTTCGAGATCCAGGTCCGCGCCGAGCATGTCGGCCGCATATCCGGTGCGGTCGCTCACGATGCGGACGAGCCGCGTCAGGAACTGCTCTCGCGTAAATCTCCCGCCATCGTCCACCACATCGTCTTTCGGTGGCGCAGACACCGGCGCAGCGACCACGCGCGGAGCGGACGATGCGGGCAAGGCGACTGGCGAAACGCCTTCGCGTCCGAGTACGGCGTTCAGCATGCGCTCCTGCTGATTCAGGAACTGCCGCATCGTCTGGTCATACGTGCGATAGGCGTCGAGAACCGGATCGCCTGTCGAGACGGGCGGGGCCAATGATCCCGGATCGGGCGGCTCTGTCGCAGCGGTTTCGACCGTCAGGAACGGCGCGACGCCGACCGTGTGCTGCGCCGCGTCGTGCCGCCACACGTGGCCGCCGTCGATGAACCACTCGGGCGCGACGCTCGTCTGCGGCAGCCGATCGAGATCCACCCATGTGACGCGGCGGTCGCTGAAGAGCGCCGCGACATCAACATGATGGCCGGCGACGAACACCTGCGCCATCATGCGCAGCCACTCTCGCACGCCGCCATCGGCCGACACGGCCACATGCGGACGATGGCCGAGAATGCGCTTCACGAGGCCAGTCAACACGCGGCCGGGTCCCAATTCGACGAACACGCGCACGCCGTCGGCGTACATCGTCTCGATCTGCGCGACGAAGTTGACCGGTTGCTCCAAGTGCCCGGTCAGCCGGGCGCGAATGGCGGAGGCATCGGCTCCGTACGGTCGGCCATCGGCATTGGCATACACCGGGCACGCGGGCGCCTCGATCGTCGTGCCGACCAGCGCCGCAGCGAGTGTCGGTCGCGCGGTCGCCATCAGCGACGAGTGGAAGGCGTTGCTCACGTTCAGCGGCACGACCATCTTGCCGTCGGCGCGTGCCGCGTCACAGACGGCGGCGACCGCAGCGGCTGGACCGGAGATCACGATCTGATCCGGCGCGTTGATGTTCGCGACGGTCACATTGGGCGCGGCGGTGAGATATGCGGCGGCGGTCGGCGCATCCACGCCGATCATGGCCATCGCACCCTGATCGGCCACGTCACCCATCGCGCGGCCGCGCACGTCAGACAACGACAGCAGTGCCGCGCGATCCAGACTGCCGGCGGCATGAAGCGCGACGAACTCACCGTAGCTGTGTCCCGCCGTGCACGCCGCCTCGAGTCCGACGCGACGCGCCAGATCCAGCATGGCGCACGACAGCGTGCCGATCGCGGGCTGGGCCACGCGCGTGTTTGCCAGCCGTTCGCGCTGCGACGCCGCCTGATCGTCGGTGAAGGCGGCGTCGGGCATCATCACGCGACTGAGCCGCTCCGGCAGCGCGGCGAACATCGCGTCGGCCGCTTCCAGGCACTGCCGCACCTCCGTGCTGACGAGGGACAGTTCCCGGCCCATGCCCGGGTACTGCGACCCTTGTCCCGGAAAGAGAAACGCGAGGCGACCATCGGGCGCGCCCGCGCCCGCGCACAGATCGCCGCCCGGCATCGCGCGTCCCGACGACAGGCAGTCGATCGCATCATGAATCCGCGCGCGTAAGTCCGCGGGGGTCGACGCGATCAGCGCGACGCGCGCCGGGGCGTCCGACGAGGCGGTCGCGGCGCAGACGTGCGCGAGATCGCGCAGGGCAAACGGCGCGGACTCGCCGCGCTGCACGCGCTCGTCGAGCCATGCCGCGCCCCGATCGAGGCGCTGCAGCGCGATGATCACGTCCGCGTTGGACGAGGCGCTCACCACGAACAACTCTGCGGGCCAGACGGTCGCGCCCGCGGGCGCGGCGTCGCGATGCGCTTCGAGTACCGCATGAAAGTTCGTTCCGCCGAACCCAAAGGCGCTGACACCGGCGCGTCGCGGCTCCGCGCCATCGGTCAGCCACGGCTGCGGCGTCGACAACAGCCGCAGCGGCGATGACGCGCCGTCGAATTCCGCCAGCGGACGGCGCACGCCCGCATGTGGCGGCAGCACGCGATGATGCAGCGCCAGTGCCGCCTTTGCCACGCCGACCAAACCCGCCGCGCCAACCGTGTGCCCGATCAGGCTCTTCGCCGAACCGACGACGCACTGCGATGCGGGCGCGCCCGCGTCGCGCAGCGCGCGCGCAATGGTCTCGACTTCGGCCGCATCGCCAACGGCCGTGCCGGTGCCGTGCGCTTCGTACAACCCGAGCGCGCCCGGATCGCCGCCCGCCGCGGCGTACGCCCGGTCGATCGCCAGCCGTTGTCCTTTCGGCTTCGGCGCAGTCAGGCTCAAGCCTCTGCCATCGCTCGATCCGGCCACGGCTTTGATCACCGCGTAGATCCGATCGCCGTCGCGCTCGGCATCCGCCAGGCGCTTGAGCACAAGCACCACGCCGCCTTCGCTGATGACAATGCCGTCCGCGCCGCGATCGAACACATCGGCCTGTCCGCGCGGAGACAGCGCGCGCGTGCGGCTGAACCCCATGTACGCATGGGGCGACTGGTCGAAGTCCATGCCGCCCGCGATGACCAGATCCGAGCGTCGCTCGGCCAATTCCCGCACCGCGAGGTCGAGTGCCGCCAGTGAACTCGCGCACGCCGCATCCACCGTGACGTTCAGGCCGCCGAGGTCGAAGCGGTTGGCGACTCGGCCCGCGACGACGTTGGCCAGCGATCCCGGATAGCTCTCTTCGGTCCACTCCGGCAGCCGGTCCAGCACAGCGCGGCTGATCGTCGGCAGGAGTACAGGCAGCGTCGCGCGCGTCATGTACAGCTGCTCGATGTCCGCGGTATTCCCCGTGCCGAAGACCACGGACGTTCGCGCGCGGACCGTCGCGTCGGCGATCGTCTCGCCCAGACCGGCGTCGCGCAATGCGCGCCGCGTCAGTTCGAGCGCGATCAATTGCGGAATGGTGATCACGCCCAGCGACTTCGGCGGGATGCCGAAGCCGACCGGATCGAACGGAATCGGCGGGACGAAGCCGCCCCAGCGCGAGTAGATGCGATCGCGCGCGGCCGGGTCGGGATCGAAGAACAGGCGCCAGTCCCAGCGATCGCGCGGAATCTCGGTGATCGCGTTCTGCTGATCGAGCAGATTGCGCCAGAGTTCGTCGGCGTCCCTCGCGCCAGGCACCAGACACGAGATGCCGACAATGGCCACATCCGCGGGGGCGGGCGTGTGCGACGATCCGCTCGCTGCGCGGACCGCAGACGTGAGCAGCGCCTGCCCGGCGATCGACACATCCTCATGCAACTGCGCCATCGTCGTCGGCTGATCGCGCAGCGCGGCGGCCTCGCCGAGCATGTAGAGGCCGTCGGTCAGTTGCTGCTGCGCATCGATGGGCCGCAGCTGATCGCCGACACGCGCGAGGCCTTTGGAGGCGATGCGGGATCGCCCGACGATCAAGTGTTCGAGCGCGCCCGACAGCGGCTGCCCGTCGAGACCCGACCGGCGCAGCGCCTGACGTTCTTCGGCGAAGCTCGACGCAAAGGGCGTCGGCGCGCACCGGATGACGTGCCCGGGGCCCGTCTCAAGCAACCGCGTGCTCGTGCTCGACAGCGCCTGTTCCTGGAACGCCGGAGTGATCGCGGCGCTTTTCACGGCTTCCGCGGTGAAGAGGTAGGCCGTGCCCATGAGCAGGCCGATGCGGATGCCGGCGGCGGACAGCGGCGCGGCCAGCGCAGCCACCATCGCGGCCGACCGCGCGTCGTGAATGCCGCCGGCAAACAACACGTGGAAGCGATCCACGGTCGTTGAGGTGGCGCAGGCAAGCAGCGTTTCGACGGCAAAATCCCAGAGCGAGAAGCTGTGCCACGGCCCCACGTGGCCGCCACATTCCCCGCCTTCGAAGATCAGGCGCGTGGCGCCCTGCGAGAGAAAGAGCTCGAGCAGGCTCGCCGGCGTGTGCAGATATGTCGCGATGCCGCGCGCGTCGAGCCGGGCCGCCTGATCGGGCCGGCCGCCGGAGATCAGCGCGAACGGCGGCGCGATGCGCTCGACGAGCGCGAGTTGCTCGTCGCGCACATCGTCCGAGGCGAAGCCGAGCAGACCGACACCCCACGGGCGACCGTGCAGGCGGTGATCGGCCGCGTCGAGCAAGGCGGCGGCCTCGGGCGCGCGCATCAATGCCAGAGCGAAGAATGGCAAAGCGCCTGCGGCCGCGACGTCGGCGCCGAACGCGACGACGTCGCTGACGCGTGTCATCGGCCCCTGGACGATCGGATAGCGCGTGCCATGCGATGTCGCGAGCGGTGCATCGGCCGTCAGCGCGGCAGCCTGCGCCGCAAGTGTGATGTGTTCGTCGACGGCGCCGCGAATCGCGCCAATCAGGCGGCCCACGGTTCGATAGCGCGCTGCCGCAAGCGCCGGCGCGCGGGAATTCTCGCCGAGCGGCCACGCGCAGGTGTCGTCGTCGCCCCAGCCGACGTGCAGAGACACGACGGCACGCCACGCATCGACGTCGATGGCTCCCTGCACGTCGAGCGCGTCGTGCTGTTCCCGCACGCGTCGGCCGGCGGGCAACTCCGGACGATCCAGCACGCGCACCGGCAAGCCGGTCTCCCGTCCCACCACGATCGTGTCGCTGAGGCCGAGGCGGCCGAGTTGATCTTTCTGACGCGCGCTCAACGGAGACTCCCGCATGAGCAGCAGCGCATCGTCGATCACCACGCCGGCGGCGCCGGCGACGCGGCACGCGGCGGCGCTGTGCACGCCGATGCCGCCGCCAACTACGAAGGGCCGCGACTGTCGGGCAAGGTGTTGCGCAAGGATGAACGCGGACTCGGTGCCGGTCCATCCGCCGCATTCCGCGCCGCGCGCCACCCAGCCGGCGAAGACGCACGCGGAATCGACGCGATCGAGTTCGGCGCGCGATCCGCACTCGAGCCAGATCTCGCGGCCCGGGCGGGCCAGCGCCGTCAGCAACTCGGGCAGATCCGCCGCGCGCCAACCGGCCACGATCAGCCAGTGCGGACGACCGGCGAGCGACTCGCACACGTCAGCGAGCGGCGCCACCTGCGACGCACGCAGGCGGAGACCGATCCGCGGCGTGGCATCGGCCGGCGTCTCCGCCACGAGCGCGCGAAGATTCTGCCGGACGAGCGCATCACGACCAGCGCAGAGATGCGCGGCATCGAGCACGGCGAGTCCATCCGCGCGCACCGTGGCGATCGCGAGCCGCGCGTGCGGAAGATCGATTGACGAAAGCGTGACGCAGACGAATGGAGATGGCGGTGCCTGCGCAGTCACTCGAGTGCTCATGATGTCGTTGTTTGACGGCGGCAAGCGAGTGTCACAGAATGATCACCATATGACATTTGAATCGGCTTTCGCCAGACCTAAAACGCTGCGAAGTCTCGCCGTGGTGTCGTCGTTGTCGGGCCTGTTGCTGATGGCGTCGCCTGCTGCGGCACAGTC
>Ga0114969_10000528_pt1 | contig 32854 bp, 30 predicted proteins | sample M_130807_MF_Meta_FD_87316 | JGI IMG/M metagenome (GOLD analysis project Ga0114969, IMG submission 87316) | Freshwater microbial communities from Lake Montjoie, Canada to study carbon cycling - M_130807_MF_MetaG | ecosystem: Environmental > Aquatic > Freshwater > Lake | place: Lake Montjoie...
CGTCTTCGAACTTCGGCAATTGATTTGTGCCAAACAGCGCATGATCGCGTACCAGCAGCGGCGGCGATACTTCGGTATAACCGCCGATCTCGATGCGCTCGGATGGATTGTTCTCGCGCGCTTGCTCGGTGTGCAGGTCGAGCATGAATTGCGCGATGGCGCGCTCCAAACGCGCGAGCTTGGATTTCAGCACAACGAAGCGCGCGCCCGACATCCGCGCCGCCGCTTCGAAATCCATCTGCCCCAAGGCTTCGCCAAGATCGAAATGCTCTTTCGGCGTAAAGTCGAAATTCGGCTTTTCGCCCCAGCGGCGGATTTCGACATTGGCCGCCTCATCCGCCCCCACCGGCACGTCGGCCGCGGGAATATTCGGAATGGTCGCGAGGAAGTCGTTCACCGCGGCTTGCAGGCGGCGTTCTTCCTCTTCGCCTTTCTGAATTTCGTCCTTCAGCCCGGCGACTTCGGCCATCAGGGTTTGCGCCTGCGCTTCGTCCTTCTTCGCTTTCGCCTGGCCGATCAGCTTGGAGGCTTCGTTGCGGCGCGCCTGCGCCGTCTGCAGCCGGACCAGCAGCGCGCGCAGCTCGGCGTCGCGGGCGATGACCGTTTCGCTCATGGGCGCGAGACCGCGCTTCTTCAGCCCGTCATCGAAGGCTTGCGGATTGTCGCGAATTTGCCGGAGGTCGTGCATGGAGCGATTCCTTGGACGGCGCCGTTCTGGCATGCGCCGCAGCAGCGCGCAAAGATAAACTCAGCTTTTCCAGGAGGAACCATGAACGGCGACGAACAGGCAATACGCGACCTGATCCACACCTGGATCGCGGCTTCTAAGGCCGGGGATATTGAAACCGTGCTCGGGCTGATGTCCGACGATATCGTCTTCATGGTGCCCGGCCGATCCTTCGGCAAAGCGGCGTTCCAAGCGGCCTCCGAGGCCATGAAGGGCATGGGCTTCGAAGCGGTGAGCGAGATTCTGGAAGTTCACATAACGGGCGATCACGCCTGGTGCCGGACGCATCTCACGGTGACTGTGTCTCCCCCGAACGGAAATACGGTCCACCGCTCCGGCAACACCCTGTCGATCCTGCAAAAGCAGGCGGACGGCAAATGGCTGATGATTCGGGACGCAAACATGCTGGCGACGGAATAGCGGCTACGCCGCCGCCCCCTTCGTCGCGCTACGCGCGCCACTTCCCCCGTAGCGGGGGAAGCCCCCAAGAAGGCGAGGGCTTCTTAAGTCGGCCGGATGTTGCGGTTGGCGGCGGCTTGAGCGGCTTCGCTACGGGCGCGGGCACGCTCGATCAGTTTCACGCACAAGATGGAAACCTCGTAAAGGCCGACCATCGGGAAGGCTAAGCTGAGCTGGCTGAACACATCGGGCGGCGTAACGACGGCTGCCACGGCGAAGACGCCCACAATGGCGTAGCGGCGCGCGCCCGCCAACCCCTTGCTGGTTACGATGCCGACCTGGCCGAGCAACGTCAGCAGCACCGGCAGCTCGAAACACACACCAAAGGCAAAAATGAGCGTCATGACGAAGCTCAGATATTCGCCCACGCGCGGCGCCATCAGAATGGCAATTTGCCCCGGCGCTTCCGGAGTTTCACCACTCAGGAAGAACTGAATCACCCGCGGCAGCATCAAATAATAGACGAACGCCCCGCCCAGAATGAACATGAACGGCGTCGCCAAAAGAAACGGAACGAACGCTTTGCGCTCGTGCTTGTAGAGACCTGGCGCGATGAACAGCCAGATCTGCGTCGCCAAATACGGGAACGCCAAGCATATGGCGCCGAACATCCCAATCTTCACATAGGTGAAGAACTGCTCGTACAGCGCCGTAAAAATCATGCTCCGGTTCGGCTGACCAGCCAGTGCATCGGACAGCGGTTGCGTCAAGAACTGAAAGATTTGGCGCGAAAACGCGAAGCAGATGATGAAGCACACAAGAAAGGCTATGACCGATCGCACAAGCCGGTTACGCAGCTCGACCAGATGTTCGAGGAGTGGCGCCTTGCTCGATTCGAGTTCGGCTTCATCTTCAGGTGACGGCGTGACCATGAATCAGGCGGCGGTGGGAGTATGCGGAACGGAGACAGGGGCCGCTTCCGAGGACGCTGGCGAAGCCCCTGTAAATGCCCCGGGGGGCGGAGCGACAGGCGCCGGTGGGTCAAATTTCGGCGGAGAGGCCCCGACATCCTCGATATTGGCAAGCGGATTGGCCGGAAGATCGATACCGATTGCCTTGTACTCCGCTTCCGTCATCGGGCGGCTTGCGTCCGACTTGAGTTTGTTAACCTCGGCCCGCAGCTCTGAGAGCTCGGACTGTCGCGCCATGTCGTCAAAGCTGCGCTTGAACTGATCGGCCATGGCGCGCGCTTTTCCCGCCCATTGCCCGACCGTGCGCAGCATTTTGGGCAGGTCCTTCGGACCTACCACAACCAGCGCCACAATCAGAATGACGAGAAATTCGCTGCCGTCGATACCAAACATTTCCAGACTCTCCGGCGCAACAGCTTGCGCCGAACCCTTGTTCTTCGCCGACCCGCGGGGTGCGGATCACGCCAGACGGCAGATCAGCTCTTGACCTGTTCGGTCTTCTTGCCTTCGACCGTCTCGTTCTTGTCCGCGATGACGCGCGATTCGTTCGGATCCTTCAAGCCATCCTTGAAATTCCGAATGCCGCTGGCGACGTCGCCCATGATGTTAGAAATCTTTCCTTTGCCGCCGAACACGAGTGCCACGACGACAAGAAGGATAAGCCAGTGCCAAATGCTAAAACTGCCCATAGGCTTAGTCTCCAATTACCAGGGCAGTATAGCGCGGGAAGGTTCCGATTTGCGCGCTTTCTCTGCCCATACTTAATTTGTGCCTCTTTAGCCCGTTTTCCTTAGCCACGACAAATTGCATCTTGGCAAGGAAACACCAGTGCGTCCTCCGGCCGCGCGGCGAGCTTGATTTCGGCCCCAATGCTGAGGCTTGTCTTCAAGGACGCCGCCGCTCTGACAAAGGTGGGGACTTGCACCCCTTCGGGCAAGGCATTTCCCACAATTGCCGCTTCGACTTCGAGCCGGCCAGCATAGGGCCTGACCGCCAGCACACGGGCGCTAAGACCTTGCTCCGCCACCCAAACCGAAGCCGGCCTGTATATTACCTCTGCCCACGTCCCGTCCGCCACCGAATTCGCCTGTGCCTGACCGAAAGGTGAAGCGGCCCAGCCCTTGTTCACCCGGCCGCGGAAGACATTGGCTCCCCCGAACATGGCCACCACCTCGCGATCGGCGGGAGACTGATAAATACTGGCCGGCTTGCCGATCTGGACAACTCGCCCGGCGCGCATGATGGCGATCCGGTCGCCCACCCGCATGGCTTCTTCCGGATCGTGCGTCACCATGACCACCGCAGCGCCCGCCTCTTTGAGGCGCTTCAGCGTGGTGCCCCGCACCTCATCGCGCAAGGAGGTGTCCAAACCGGAGAACGGCTCATCCATCAAAACAACATCGGGATCGGGCGCCAGCATGCGGGCGAGCGCCACCCGCTGCTGCTCTCCGCCGGAAAGCGTGTGGGGAAAAGCATCAGCAAGCGCCGTCAGCCCAACCCGGGCCAACTCCTCGCGGACACGCGTATCCCGTTCGGCGCGCGAGCGGCGGTGAAGGCCGAAGGCGACATTGTCCTTCACCGACAGATGCGGAAACAGGGCGTAATCCTGGAACATAAGCCCCACGCGGCGGCTCTCGGGCGGCTCATGGCGGCCCTCGCCCTCCACGAGCCGTCCGCCCACAAAGACCGCGCCGGCATCCGGCCGCTCCAATCCGGCAGCGATTCGCAAGGTCGTCGATTTGCCGCAACCGGACGGACCGAGCAGGCACACGATCTCTCCCCGCGGCACATCCAGGCTGACGCCGTCCACCGCCAAGCGGCTTCCGAATCGCCGGATGAGCCCGCGGAGCGTCAGCCCATCACAGGGTGCGTCGGAGGAGTGAGAACCCGGGTTCAGACGATGGCCTTGCTGTACGAGACTCGCCGCTAGTTACGCGGGAATGGCGAGCCTCCGCAAGGAATCCGCCACCCGGCATTAATCGCGCAGGCACTGGCCGGCAGGGCAATATTCAGGCGGTAACGGACATGGCCTTGCGTCCAAACGCTTTGCCGAGTTCGTCCAGGCGCTTCTGCACGCCTTCGGCGATCAAGGTCCTTTTGGAGTCGGGCGTTATCAGGACGATAGTCTCGCGGGTCACAGACAGACTGGTGTCCGGTAATTCGCCTTCCAATGCGCCGGAGATGCCGAATCCGAGCCGCGCGGCAAGGCCGATCTGCTGCGCTGTTATTCCGCCTTCCGCCCCGAGAAGCCCGCCGATTCCCGTCTCTTTCGGGAAATCCTCATCGCCCACATAACGGTGATAAATCGCCGCCGCCATCAGGGCGCGGTCATGGTGATCGGCGCCGCCGTAATTGCCGCGCAGCACCTGGATGAAAGCCCCCATGGCGCGATCGTCAGGGTGCCGCCGCCAGCCTACGTCGGAGAACAGACATATGGCTTCGCGAATACGCCGTTGCTGCGGCGTCTCTTTGGGGAAGAGAGGCGCCATCCACTGAAACAATTCACCGGCATGTCCTGCCGTGCGCGACAGGCGTTGGTTCATGTCGCGCGCGAAGGCCGTGAGAGGATCCTTGGCCGCTTCATCGGGCCTAAGCTTGCGCTGAAAGACGCCTTCGCGCAGGCCATAGGCCGAGACGACGACTTCCTTCAGGCCGAGGCTGGTAATCGTGGCTTCCATGACGGCTGCGCCATAGGGAAGCGCCTCTGCGCGGCGTTTGGGCACCGAGCGCATTTTCTCAAGCGATTTGCGCGACAGCCCGGCAACCACCCGGCACAGTTTAATCGCCCGCCCCGCCGGCATCACATAATGATGCAACACGCGCAGGGGATAATCCTGCTCTTCCATATCGACATGCGCGAGAGCGCGCCAAATTCCGCCGACCGCATACAGGGCGCGTCCCTTCAGCGGCTTCGTCCAATCGAGCCGATCCAGCCCCTTCTCGACAATGTTGCGCGCCTTGTTGAGATTTCCCGCTGACATGTCCATCAGGCGCAGCGGACCGAACGGAAGCGTTGCCGCAATCCCCGTTTTGCCGTCTTTTACGGTGACCATATCCAGACTGCCGCCGCCCAAATCCGCGACCAAACCATCGGCGTCCGGAATTCCCGCCAGCGTCCCCTCCGCGGCTATGCGGGCTTCCTCTTCGCCCGACAAAATCCGAACCGGCTGGCCAAGAAGCCTTTCCGCGTTCTGGATGAAGTCACGGCCATTGGAGGCGTCGCGCGCAGCAGAGGTTGCGACGGCGCCAAACTCGGTAACCTGATGACCGTCGCACAAGGCGCGAAAACGGCCCAGGGTCTCCAAGGCAAGCCGCATACCCTCTTCGTCCAAGCGCCCGGTCGACACCATGTTGCGTCCGATGGCGCAGATCGACTTCTCGTTGTGCAAAGCGGCGGCGTGACGCCACGGCCCCTCATAGATGACGAGACGGACGGAGTTCGAACCAATATCCACCACGGCGACGGGCCGGTATCGGCTCGCGTTGCGCGATTTCGGACGCGGCTGCAAATCGGCGAAACTCAACGGTGTTCCTTCGGACGTCAGCCGCGAATCGCGGTCGTAACATTGGGTGGAGTATCGACCTTTAACGCGCGCCCGCGACCTGAAAGCGATGGGTTGGTCATGAAATACGTGTGTGCAGAAAACGCATCGGAGCGGTCGAAGCCTGGATGACGCACGTAGGAGCCGTCGGAGCGCAAGAACCAGCTTTGCGCCAGGTCTTTCAGGTCGGCGACCATGATCTGGGAGAGAACCTGCTGATGCACCGTTGGATTATCCACTGGCACCATCGCTTCGACGCGGCGATCGAGGTTTCGTGTCATCCAGTCCGCGGACGTTATGTAAACTTTCGCCTTGGCCGACGGCAGTCCGTTACCGGCGCCGAAGCAGACGACACGCGAATGCTCCAGGAACCGTCCGACAATGCTCTTTACACGGATATTATCGGACAGACCGGGCACACCGGGGCGCAGACAGCAAATACCGCGGACCACCAGATCGATCTGCACACCGGCCTGACTGGCCCGGTAGAGCGCATCGATGATGCGCGCATCCACAAGCGCGTTCAGCTTGGCCCAGATGGCGGCGGGGCGCCCTGCCCGCGCATGTTCGATCTCGCCTTCGATACCTTCGATCAGACGCTCGAACATGGTCAGCGGCGATATGGCGATTTTTTCGAGCTGCGCGGGCTCGGCATAACCTGTGACGTAATTGAAGAATTTGGCTGCGTCGCGGCCCAGCGCCGGATTGGCCGAGAACAGCGACAGATCGGTGTAAATTTTGGCGGTAACCGGATGATAGTTGCCGGTGCCGAAATGCACATAGGTGTGCAGCTCACCGCTTTCGCGCCGCACGACCAGGCTCACCTTGGCGTGGGTCTTCAGCTCGATGAAGCCGTAAACGACCTGCGCGCCGGCGCGTTCTAAGTCGCGCGCCCATTTGATGTTGGCTGCTTCATCGAAGCGCGCCTTCAATTCCACGAGCGCGGTCACCGATTTGCCTGCTTCCGCCGCTTCGATCAGCGCGCGCACGATCGGGCTGTCCTTGCTCGTGCGGTACAGCGTCTGCTTGATGGCGACCACATCGGGGTCCTGCGCGGCCTGACGCAGAAATTGCACCACGACATCGAAGCTTTCGAAGGGATGATGGACGATCAGATCCTTGGCTTTAATGGCCGCAAAGCAGTCGCCGCCATGATCGCGAATGCGTTCGGGAAAGCGCGATGCAAACGGCTCGAACTGCAAATCGGGCCGCTCGTCGAGAATCAGTTCTTTGGTTTGATCGAGTCCCAAAATGCCATCGACGACGAAGGGCTCGCGCAGCCCCATGTTAAGATGGTCGGCGATGAAGAGGCGGAGATCGGGGGGCATGCTGACGCTGCATTTGAGCCGGATCACCGAACCGCGGCGGCGGCGCTTCAGCATTGTCTCGTAAAGACGGACCAAATCTTCGGCTTCTTCCGCGACCTCGATGTCGCTGTCGCGCAGGATGCGGAAGACGCCCGATGCCGCCACCGTGTGTCCCGGAAACAATTGGTCGAGATACAGGCCGATAAGATTTTCCAGCGTAATGAAACGCGCTTTGCCCTTACGGTCGGGCAGACGCACGAACCGTTGCAACTGCGAGGGGATCGGCAACAGCGCGGTGACGATCTTGGCGTCGATACGGCGCGTCAAGCGGAGCGCCATAACGAAACCCAAATTCGGGATAAACGGAAACGGGTGCGCCGGATCGATCGCCAGCGGTGTCAGAATGGGAAACATCTGCTGCGTAAATTCGCCGTCCAGCCAAACCCGGTCCTCCGGCGACAACTGGCCGGGCTCGACCACCACAATGCCCGCACTGGCCAACGCCACCCGGAGTTCACGCCATGTCTTCTGCTGGTCCAGGATCAAAACCCCGGCCAACTGATCCACGCGCGAAAGCTGCTGGGCGGGCGTGAGCCCATCGTCGGAGAGGTTGGCGACGCCGGCATTGACCATGCCTTTCAAGCCGGCCACGCGTACCATGTAGAATTCGTCGAGGTTGGAAGCCGAGATCGATAGAAAGCGCAAACGCTCCAGCAGCGGATGGCGCGGATTCTGCGCTTCCTCCAGAACCCGGCGGTTAAACGCAAGCCAGGAGAGCTCGCGGTTGATGAAGCGGGCGGGCGATTCCCCTGAGATGTTCGGGATCAGAGTGCCGCCCGAAACGCGGTCAACCGCCGGGACATCCAGTGCGGCCTCCGGCGCGGCCGGCATGATACCGCTGGCGCCAACGTCCCTGAGCGTAGCTTTGTTCATCGCAAATTCCACCTTGGGCATTGAGTGTAATAGCTTATTCGGGCCGTGTCATGGCTGCGGGCAAGCCGCTCACCATGGCTTTCTTTGGTGAAAATTGTGCGAAGCCCTCAGGAGCGGGTGTCTGGGCCTTGGCCGGAGTCGAGATATTCGACGATCAGCCGGTCGGTAATCGCCCGCTTCTGGGCCAGCGCCTTGCGGTCCGCCCCGGCGACGAACGCCGCCACGGCCGCCGGGGTCCGCTCCACATGCGTTACGATGCGCCAGGTCACCGCGTCGGAAACATCAAGCTGGCGATCGGCGAAATGTTTGCGCACGAGGGCCGACAGCAGCGTGTCGTCCGGCGCCCAAACCGGGAGCGCCACCAACGCTGCCAGCCGCGAGGCGAGGTCGGGAATCGCAACCGGCCATAAGGCAGGCGCCTGACGCCCCGTCAGCAACAGCCAAACCCCAGGACGATCGAACAGGCTTATCAGCGCGGCATCGCGCGCGAAGGTGGGCGGTTCGTCATCCATGTCCTCGACCACCAGGGCTGTGATGCCATCCTCCGCCAAGGCAGGCGCAAGTTGGCTGGCGGGCGCCCGTCGCGCACCCGATTGCACAGCCCAGATGGCCGCAAGATGCGTCTTGCCGGCCCCCGCTGGCCCATAGAGAGCCACCGGCTTCTGCGGCCAATCCGGCCAGCGTTCTACGAATGCAAGCGCCGCCTCATTGCAAGGCGCGGCTATGAAGGTCTCGCGTGTGTGTGAAGGCTCAACGCCGAAAGGCAAAACAAGCTGATCGGCCATATCAAACCGAAGCTGTTTTCCGGCCCCGCGCGCGCACCGCTTTGAGGAGCACCACGAGATAGGCAAAGCCCGACAGCCACGTTATGGCAGCGACGGCATAGGCATCGCCGGGCTCTAATATGCCGGCTGGAAATTCAAAAGCCAGCGCCGCCAGATGCCAGCCGATATAGAGCACCTGCAACGCCGTGCAGAGCTTGCCGACGATCAGCGGCCGCACCCGGATAGGCGCCCGCGATACGACCGCCAAGGTCAGACCGCCGAGGATCGCCACGTCGCGCGCGATGACCGTTGCCGCCAGCCAAACCGGAACATTGCCGAGCGCCGCCAGCGTGACGAACAGAACCAGCATCAGCGCCTTGTCTGCGGCGGGGTCCAGAATGCGTCCGAGCTTGCTGCCGAAATTGAAACGCTTCGCCAAAAAGCCATCCGCCGCATCGGACAATCCCGCAAAGGCGAACAGTCCCAGCGCGGCGTTGAAATGACCCGCTGCCAGCAGTCCCGCGGTTACGGGCGCCGCAGCCAGCCGCATTGTCGTGATCACATTGGGCAGGTGGCGCAGAACTGTGGTCATGGCGCGTTCAAAGCAGATTTGCCGGAAAGCTGCAGGGTGTATTGCCCCTGCGCATTGATCAGGCTCAAATCCTGCTGCGCCAGTGCGTCGCGCAACTGTTCGGGCCGGCCGAAATAGCTCAGCTCCACCTCTGCTTCGTGCAGAGACAGGCCAAGCACGTCCATGTCGGAAACCGCGCGCACGGAGCCCAACTGCTTGCGGATTTTGGCCCAGTCATCCAGCGAGTCGAACTGCACATCCGCGGTCAGGCGGGCACGAGCGCCTGCGAAATTGACGGCGCTGCGTGTCTTCCAGGTCTCGTAGACTTTTTCAGCAACCGCCTCGGCGTCCGCCGGGAAGGTGGAATTGGCAAAGGCAAAAGACGAAGCGGCCCGCTGGGTGGCCGAGATTTCCACCATCTGCACCGTCTTGGCGTCTTCGCTCGACACGGCGAGGATAACCTCCGCCGCGTTGTACCGCCGCGCCATGGGCGCAAGCGCGGCCCAATCGGCTTGTGCGACATCGGCGCGGGAGAGCACCTCGGAATCTTCGGGTTGGCCCGCCGGCAAGACAAAGGGCACCAGCCCCTGCTGCATGGCGGGGTCTTTCCAGGCAGCCGCCCAGGCCCCCATCAGGTCCACACCCTTGCCCGTAATCACAGGGATGACCAAAGCCGGGCGCGCCCGCGCCTCGGTGTAAGGAACGCCCGCCTGCCGAAGTGCCCCACGCACCGCCGCCGGATTGAAGTGGTACGTCACGTCCGCGAGGTAACGCGTCGTACTCCGGCGCTCACCGGCCACCTCAAAGCTGCGCACCATCCGCAGCAGCGTATTCTCGTCGAGCTGCGGCTGCTTGCTCCAATTGGCTTGCGCGACCAGCCGCCGGAACAGGCGTGTCCAGGCAACGGGGCGGCCTTGTCCCATCGCGCTATCGCGGGCGGACGTCGCCGATTCCGCGGTTGCGTCGACCTTAACCGCAGTGATGGTGAAAAGATCCGGCGCGGGCGCAGCATAAGCGGGCGCCGCCCCTAAGCCGAGGGCCACAACGAAGGCAAGGAGTGAGAGGCGAAGCATGGGGGTCCTCAAAGAGAGGCAAATTATACGGACTGGCGCGCAGGGGCGAAAGTCACGACCAAGGTAACGCAGATGCCCCATCCTCCTCTCCTATCACTTTCGGCTTAAATTGCGCCCGAATTATAGCCGCTGCGGGGCGGGCGCTCACCGCCTTCCCCTGTTCATGCCGGGTACAGCTTGCGGTTTCTACATTCCCGGGCGGAGGGGCTTTGGCGTCCAACGGCGCCGATTGCCCATAAGGAGCTTACAACCATGTTTCGCCTGACAGCACGGCGCGGCCTTGCCGCAGCGGGAATCGCCATGGGGCTCGTCATGACAGCTGGCCTCCAGGCAGGCTCGGCCCAGCCACGGCCATTGCCCAATCTGCAAAACCAGCAACAGGACCGCGTCCAGGGCAGCGGCCAATATGACCGGCGCGACGGCCGGGAGGCACGCGACCCCGAAGGACGCCTGGATCAGCGGCTCGCCTTCCTTCACGAAAGGTTGCGGATCACCCCCGCGCAGGAGCGCCAATGGGGCACTCTCGTCAACGTCTTGCGTGACGAAGTGCAAGACGCCCGGGACCGGCGCGATTTTGACGCCCGCCGCGGTTCGCCAAGCGTCATCGACCGGTTGGAACAGCGTGAGCGCCGGTTGACCATGCGAAAAGAGCGCATGGACCGAATCGTGAGCGTCATGCGGCCGCTCTATGCGTCCTTCAGCGAGGAGCAGAAGCGCACGGCCGACCGGCTGATGTTCCAAGCCGATGGGCGCGGACGGGGTGGCTTCGGCCGCGGCCGCGGGCCGGGATTCGATCGGGATCGCGATGGAGACCGGGACGGACGGGATTTCGATCGCCCCCGTTTCGACGACCGCCGGGACCGCGATTACCGCTGAACGCTGAGGGTGCGCTGCTGTGTGGACAGCGGCGCATCCGCCCTTGCAAGGGCGCCGGGCGGCTACTACAGCAACATCTGCATTCCCGCCCCAGAGTTCTATGACCGGCCGCGATTCCATCACCTATAAAGACGCGGGCGTGGACATCGACGCCGGCGACGCACTGGTCGACCGCATCGCTCCGGCCGCCAAAGCCACAGCGCGCCGTGGCGCGGATGCCGCCTTGGGCGGGTTCGGCGGCTTGTTCGATCTAAAGGCCGCCGGGTTCAAGGACCCGCTGCTGGTCGCCTCCACCGACGGCGTCGGCACAAAGCTCAAACTCGCCATCGACTGCAAACGCTATGACACCATCGGGCAAGACCTTGTCGCGATGTGCGTCAACGACATTGTCGTGCAAGGCGCCGAGCCGCTGTTCTTCCTCGACTATTACGCGACCGGCGCGCTCGATGTGGCGGCAGCGGCCACCGTGGTCGAAGGCATTGCGCGGGCCTGCAAAGAGTCCGGGTGCGCTTTGATCGGCGGCGAGACGGCGGAAATGCCGGGCCTCTATGCCAATGGCGATTTCGACCTTGCCGGTTTCACCGTCGGCGCTGTCGAACGCGGCAATGTGCTGCCAAAATTGGAAACCATGCGTGCCGGCGATGTGCTGATCGGCGTGGCCTCATCGGGCGTGCATTCCAACGGCTATTCGCTGGTGCGCAAAGTGGTTGCACGCACGGGCCTGGCTCTCAGCGCGCCTGCGCCATTCGCGGCCGGGATGACATTGGGCGATGCGTTGCTGACGCCGACGCGCCTGTATGTGAAGAGCGGCCTTGCTGCGATTGCGCGCGGCGGCGTGAAGGGATTTGCCCACATCACGGGCAGCGGCATCACCGGCAATCTGCCGCGCGTTCTGCCGGCCGGATTGGACGCCGCAGTCGATCTGGCGTCGTGGCCCTTGCCCCCCGTGTTCCGCTGGCTGGCTCAGGAAGCGGCCTTGCCGGACGCGGAAATGCTGCAGACATTCAATTGCGGGATCGGCCTGATTGCCGTTGCCGAACCAGCGCGTGCGGCGGACGTTATCGCCGCGTTCAACGAGCACGGCGAGCGCGCCTTCACGATAGGCTCGCTCGTGTCCGGCGACGGCGCGGAATCGCAAGTCCGCTATCGTAACAGCCTCACATAATCCCCGGGGGGCGTCGGCAATGGCGGCCAAAATGAAGATTGCGGTGCTCATTTCCGGGCGGGGCAGCAACTTGAAATCGCTTATCGACGCCGCCGCGGCGCCGGATTACCCCGCGGAAATCGTGCTGGTCCTTTCCAACACCGCGAAGGCCGGTGGACTGGATTTCGCGCGTGCGGCCAACATTCCTACCGCCGTCCTTCCGCATGGCGATTTCGGATCGCGCGAAGAGTTCGACAATGCCATCGATGCGTGTCTGCGCGAGGCAGGCGTGGACCTGCTTTGCCTTGCGGGCTTCATGCGCATTTTGAGCAACGGCTTCGTCCGCAAATGGCAGGACAGGATGATCAACATCCACCCGTCGCTGCTACCGGCATTCCGCGGGACGGAAGTCCACGAGCAAGCCCTTGCCGCCGGTGTGCGGATTTCCGGCTGCACGGTACACTACGTCACTCCCGAATTGGATGCAGGGCCCGTCATCGCGCAAGCCGCCGTGCCGGTGCATACGCATGACACACCGGAAACGCTGGCCGCGCGCGTGCTGGAACAAGAGCACAAGCTCTATCCGTTCGCGGTGCGCCTGATCGCCGAAGGCCGCGTGCAACTCTACAGCGGCCTCGTCGTTTTCAACGACATCGCGGATACAGACGGCGCGCTGTTCAGCCCGCCGCTGTAGGTCGCTCACGTACCTCCCCACAAGGGGGAGGTACGTGAGCGTGCTATCGCGCTGCCCCGAAGGGGAGGCGATAATGCCTCTTAGCCGACGATTTCGAGACCGCTGAAGAAGAAACTTATTTCATTGGCCGCTGTTTCCGGCGCGTCGGAACCGTGGACGGAATTGGCTTCGATGTTCTCGGCGAAATCCTTGCGGATCGTGCCGGCCGCCGCATTAGCGGGGTTGGTTGCGCCCATCACTTCGCGGTTCTTGGCAATGGCGCCTTCGCCTTCCAGCACCTGCACGACGACAGGGCCGGAGGTCATGAACGCGACCAGACCGTTGAAGAACGGCCGCTCTCTATGGACGCCGTAGAACGCTTCGGCCTGATCCTTGCTGAGGCGAATGCGGCGCTGGGCCACAACGCGCAAGCCAGCCTTCTCGAAGCGGTCGACAATGGCGCCGGTCAGATTGCGCCGGGTTGCATCCGGCTTAATGATGGAAAGCGTGCGTTCGACGGCCATGGCCCCAACTCCTGAATAAAACTGCGGGCCTTATAGCGGCGGCCTTCGCGCCCATGCAAGCTTTGCGTCAGAGGGCGGTTTTGCTTAAGACGCGGGGACATAAACCACGCGGGGGGCAAACATGTCGCAGCTTAACCTTTCTGTCGCAATCGGCGACTACGACCGCAACCGCCCCCTGATCGACGGCACGGTTAAAATCGACGGCGTCGACCCGGTTTTCATGAAGCTGGTGCCGGAGGAGATTTTCTTCCGGGCTTTCCGCACGCAGGACTTCGACATCTGCGAGTTGTCGCTGTCCAGCTACACGCTGAAAACCGCGCTCGGCAATTGCCCCTATGTCGGCGTGCCGGCCTTTGTTTCCCGCTGTTTCCGGCACACCTCAATTTTCGTGCGGACCGACCAGATCAAGCGGCCCGAAGATCTGAAGGGCAAGAAAGTGGGCGTGCCGGAATGGCAGCTCACCGCGAATGTCTGGGCGCGTGCGATTCTGGAAGACGATTTCGGCGTGAAGCCGTCCGACATGCGCTGGGTGCGCGGCGGCATTTCCGATCCTGCCCGCCCCGAGAAGATCGCCGTGAACCCGCCGGGTATAGAGATTGAAGACGCCCCCGAGGGCACGACGATTTCCGAGCTTCTGCTGAAAGGCGAAATCGACGGCTTCATTGCGCCGCGCGCGCCGTCGGTAACCTCGCCCAATATCGGCTGGCTGTTTCCCGATCCGATGGCCGCGGGGAAAGACTATTTTAAGCGCACGGGGATTTTTCCGATCATGCATCTGATCGGCATTCGCAAGACGCTAGTGGAAAAGCATCCCTGGCTGCCGTTCGCGGTGTTCAAGGCATTCAATCAGTCTAAGGACCGCGCACTGGAACAACTGACCGATGTGTCGGCGACGAAAGTGACCCTGCCCTTCGTGGAAGAGCAGCTCGCCGCCGCGCGCGCGCTGATGGGCGACGATTTTTGGCCCTACGGTGTCGAGCCCAACCGCAAAACGCTGGAAGCCTTCCTGAAGCACCACCACAGCCAAGGCATCTCGCCGCGCGTGGTGAAAGTGGAGGAGCTGTTCCACCCGGCCACGCTGGAAAGCTTCAAGATCTGACCCACCCTCTCCACCTATGCTGATCATCGACAATGTCACCGTTCGGATCGCCGGACGCGTCATCCTGGATGGCGCGAGCGCCGCGGTGTCCGACGGGCGGAAGGTCGGGTTGATCGGGCGCAACGGCGCCGGCAAGTCAACGTTGCTGAAGCTCATTCTCGGGCAGCTTGAAACCGAGACCGGCAAGATCGAGCTGAGCAAAAGCTGGCGTGTCGGCGCGGTGGCGCAGGAAGCACCCGCCGGTCCGATGACACTTATCGGAACGGTGCTCGCCGCCGATACGGAGCGCACGCGGCTCCTTGCCGACGTCGAAACCGAGCACGATCCGCTTAAGCTCGGGGACATTCACGCGCGGCTGACGGAGATCGACGCCTACGCCGCCCCCTCGCGTGCGGCGCGGATTCTGGCGGGACTCGGGTTCGCCGAGAAAGACCAGAAACGGCCGTGCTCGGAATTTTCCGGCGGCTGGCGGATGCGCGTCGCCCTGGCGGCGATCCTGTTTTCCGCGCCCGATCTGCTGCTGCTGGACGAACCGACCAACTATCTCGATCTCGAAGGCACCTTGTGGCTTGAAGATTATCTCAAGCGCTATCGCGGCACCGTTGTGCTGGTCAGCCATGACCGCGACCTTCTGAATCGGGCGATCGATTCCATTCTTCATCTGGAACACGGCAAGCTCACACTCTACAGCGGCAGCTATGATCGGTTTGTCGAACAGCGCGAACAGAAGCGCGCGCTGGATGCCGCGATGCGCACGCAGCAGGAAGCCGAGCGTAAGCGCATTCAGTCCTTTATCGACCGCTTCCGCGCCAAAGCCTCAAAGGCGACTCAAGCACAGAGCCGCGTCAAATGGCTCGAAAAAATGAAGCCGATCACGCCCATTGTGGCGGATCGTCTGGCGCCCATTACCCTGCCTCAACCGGAAACGATTGCCCCGCCGGTGATCGCGCTCGATCGTGTCTCCGTTGGTTATGAGACCGGAAAGCCCATCCTCTCCCATGTCACGTTGCGCATGGATTCCGACGATCGCATCGCCTTACTCGGGAAAAACGGCAACGGCAAATCGACGTTGGCCAAATTATTGGTGGGCCGCCTGAAACCTATGTCAGGCGAATTCACCCGCGCGCGCAAACTGAGCGTTGGCTATTTCGCGCAGCATCAGCTCGACGAGTTGGACGCAAACAAGACGGCGCTTGAAACGCTGTGGAAACACCGCCCGCTGTTCGACGAAACCACCGCCCGCACGCGGCTAGGCGGCTTCGGCTTTTCCGGCGACAAGGCCGATACCAAAGTCGTGTCTCTATCCGGCGGTGAACGCGCACGCCTTCTGCTGGCCATTGCGACGCTGGACAAGCCCAACCTGCTGATCCTGGACGAGCCCACAAACCATCTCGATATCGACGCGCGCGAGGAACTGCTGACAGCGCTCAATGAGTATGAAGGCGCTGTCGTCCTCATCAGCCACGACCGCCGGCTGATCGAAGCGTGCGCGGACCGGCTGCTGCTCGTGGCCGACGGGCGTGTTACCCCGTTCGATGGCGATCTTGAGGATTACAAACGCTTCGTCCTGTCCGCGAACGATACGGACAGCGACGCGGCCCCGCGCGAAAATAAGTCCCAGTCCAAAGCCGATGTCCGGCGCGAGGCCGCCGACAAGCGCCAACAGATGAAACCGCTGAAAGCGGCGATGGAAAAATGGGAGCGCGAAGTGGCGCGCCTGCACAGCGAAATCGAAACGCTGGACACCGCGTTGGCGATTCCAGACCTGTTCGTGAAAGACCCCGCAAAAGGCGAGAAGCTGTCAAAAGCCCGCGGCGAATGGGCCAAGAAATTGGAGACCGCTGAAGCCAACTGGATGGAAGCGGCGGAGCAGTACGAAGAGGCGAGCAGCGAGTAGCGTGCGTGCTTCGAGGCGTTGCTCCGCAACGTACCTCAGCATGACGCGATTTTGGATGTCCCTAAATATTCGTCATGGTGAGGTGCTTCGCGAAGCGAAGCCTCGAACCACGCACGATGGGGCCGTTCAGCCCTGTTTCTCCCATTTGCCGCTGGGGCTTTCCTTCCAATACGTCACGTCGTGACCGGCCTTTTTGGCGTCCCGCCAAGCCGATCGCGCGTAGTCTACAGCCTCAGTCTCCCGGCCATCGAACATCAGAACGATGCGCGCTAACCCCGTGAGCGACGGCGCGGCCCAATCGGCAGCTTGCGCGCCCGCGACCATGAACAACACCTGCGCGCTGTTTGGATTTTCATCCTCGGTCGTCAGGTAAATCGGCTGGCGCGAAGCATGGCCCTCCGCGGCCGTTCCGTGGGCGAGAAAGCTCTGCTCCGAATAGGTCCAAAGATGCGTGTCCAGCGATTCCATCCGCTCCGCAGAGCCGACGCGCACAACGGCACGCCAGTCCCGCTCGCGCGTGCGTTCCAGAAGGCCGGGCAGAACGTCTTCCAGCGCACTCCGTTCGAGATGGTAGAAGAGGACTTCGGCCATGGCGAGTAGTGAGTAGGGAATAGTGAGTAGGGGATCGAAGCCGGCTGCTGCCGCAGCGGACTACTCACCATTCACTATTCACCACTCACCCCTTTTCATAATAATCCGTAACCAGACGATTGAGCGCGCGTACGCCCCAGCCGGTGCCCCATGACGGGATAAGCGGTTTGTGTTCGCCGTCCTGCCAGGCGACGCCGGCGATATCCAAATGCGCCCATGGCACCTTGTTCACGAACTTCTGCAAGATCTGCGCGGCGGTGATGGACCCGGCATGCGGCCCGCCGATATTCTTCATATCGGCGATCTTGGACCGCACCAAACGGTCGTAGCCGTCACCAAGCGGCAGCCGCCACACGGGTTCGCCTTCCGCCAAGCCAGCCTTGGTCAGCCGCTCCGACAATTCGTCATTGTTGCTGAAAAGACCTGCATTCTCGGCACCGAGCGCCACCATGATAGCGCCGGTCAACGTCGCGAGATTGACCATGAAGCGCGGCTTGAAACGGTCTTGCGCGTACCAGAGCACGTCGGCCAGCACGAGGCGGCCTTCCGCGTCGGTGTTGAGAATTTCAATCGTCTGTCCCGACATGGTGCGCACGATATCGTTGGGCCGCTGCGCGTTGCCGTCGGGCATGTTCTCGACAAGGCCGATCAGGCCCACCACATTCACCCGCGCTTTGCGCTTGGCCAAAGCGTGCATGAGGCCGACGACCGCTGCCGCGCCAGCCATATCGCCCTTCATGCCCATCATCGAACCGGCGGGCTTAAGGGACAGACCGCCGGAGTCGAAGCAGACGCCTTTGCCGATGAAGGCCAGCGGCGCGTCTTTCGCCTTGCCGCCGTTCCAACGCATGACGACCATGCGGGAATCGCGGGTGCTGCCCTGCCCCACGCCGAGCAGTGTATTCATGCCGAGCTTGCGCATAGCCGGAACGTCGAGAACTTCCACTTTGACGCCCAGCTTCTTCAGGCTTTGCGTCCGCTTGGCGAATTCCTCCGGGTACAGAACGTTCGGCGGCTCGTTCACCAGATCGCGAGCAAGGAAGATGCCGTCCGCAACGGCTGCCATGCCAGCCCAGGCCTTTTTCGCCGCCGCCGCTTCAGGCGTCGCGACGATGACCTTCTTGACCGTCGGCTTTTCGTCGTCCTTCACCTTGCGGTAATGATCGAAGCGATAGCTGCGCAGCATCGCGCCCAGGGCCAGATGCGAGGCCACATCCGCAGCGCCAACCTTGCCCTTTTTCGGCGCGTCGATGGCAAGCGTCACCGTCTCTTCGCCGCTGGCGAGCAGGCGCCCGAGCGTCGTGGCGGCCAGCCGCTCTGCGGCCGCGCCATCGAAATTTTCCGGCTTGCCCAGCCCGGCTAGAACGATCCGCGAAGCCTTCACGCCCGCTGGGGCCACGATATCCAGGCTTTGTCCGCCTTGGCCTTTGAAGCGGCTCACGGAAAGCGCGCGTTTGATCGCGCCACCGGCTGCTTTGTCGGCGCGTTCAGCGGCCTCCGTCAGAACGCCTCCGTCCAGAACACCAACCACGAGTGCTCCGGGACCGATGGCGCCGGGCGTCGAAAAGGAAATGTCCAAGGGAATGCTCCAGGCAAGGTATCCAAAGATGAGGTATCAGATACGCGCAGGCGCGGGAACCGGGCATTTTTTCGGATACCTTACGGGCATTTTCTGGTACCTGAATCCCCATGCGGAAGCTTTTCTTCTACATCATGCGGCAGATTATCGGGCCGTTCCTGCTGTTCACGCTTGTCCTGACGCTCGTGGTCTGGATGACGCAATCGCTGCGCATGCTGGATCTGGTCATCAACCGCGGCCAGTCCGCCGGAATTTTCCTCTATCTGACCACGTTGATCCTCCCCAGCCTGCTGGTCATAATCGCACCCATCGCATTCTTCGGCGCGGCGCTTTACGCGCTGAACAAGCTGAACAGTGACAGCGAGCTGGTGGTGATGTGGTCCGCCGGCATCAGCCGGTTTCAGCTCGCTTTGCCGGTGATCGCCGCCGCCGGCCTGGTCATGGCGCTCGCCTATGCGTGCGGCCTTTATCTGATGCCGCTCGGACAGCGCACAATGAAGGACAAAGTCTTCGACATCCGCGCCGATATTGGCGCGGCCATCCTGCGCGAAGGTGCGTTCACGACGCCCACCGAAGGGCTGACCGTCTTCATCCGCGAGCTTGCCCCGGGGGGCGAAATCCGCGGCATATTGGTGCACGACAATCGCGATCCGAAGCGCCCCCTTACCTACCTTGCGGAATCCGGCGTTCTCGCCCAGACCCAAGAGGGCGCGCGCCTGATCATGCAGAACGGCAATATCGAACAGGGGGAGGCCGGCGGCGCGCGGCTGTCCGTGCTGAACTTCGAACGTTACGTATTCGACCTGGATCAATATGCGGGCCCGCAACGCGCGACAGACCGCGACACCAGCGAACGGTACCTTTCCGAACTGCTCTATCCTCCGCCCGAAGTTGCATCCCAATCCGTGCGGCGCGGTGTTTACATCGCCGAAGGGCACAATCGCCTGTCGTCGCCACTGTACTGCCTCGCCTTCGCGCTCATCGCGCTCGCCGCAACCACCAAGGGACGCATGGCGCGGGTAAGCTACGCGCTGCGTCTTTCCGGCGCGGCACTGCTGGGGGCCACTTTGCGCCTTGTGGGATATGCGGCGCAGGGACTGGCCGCGCGCAGCCCAGAGCTTTCGGTGCTGCTGTATCTCCTGCCGCTGTCGGCGGCGGCGCTGGCCGCGGTGGCGCTGGCCGATATTCCCGTGATCCCCGAAAGTGTGCGCCGGATGTTCCGCGCACCCGCCGGAGAGCCCGCGTGACCTGGTCCCTGACGTTGATGGCCTATCTTGCCAAACGGTTCGCGCTGTCCGTGCTCATTGTGTTTGCCGCGTTTTCGGCGTTGGCCCTGTCCATAGACCTGGCTGACCTGTTCAGCCGCACGACCGAACGCGGCATACCGCCGGAGGTGGTTATCAGCATGAGCCTGTTGAAGCTTCCGGACGTCGCGCAAAAGATCATGCCTTTTGCCGTGCTGCTGGGCGCGGTGTTCTGCTTCTCGCGTCTGTCGCGCAACCTTGAATTGGTGGCGACGCGCGCGGCAGGGGTCTCCGCATGGCAGTTCCTGACGCCGCCGCTCGCCGTGGCGATCGTTCTGGGCATTCTGACGATGACGCTGTTCAACCCGATGGCGTCTGCCTTCCTGTCCCAGTACACGCGGCTGGAAGCGCGCTACATCCACGGTCAGGCTTCGCAGCTCGCGGTGTCATCGACCGGACTGTGGATGCGGCAAGGCGATGCCAACCATCAATCCGTGATTCACGCACTGCGCGTCGCCGATCAGGGCGTCCACCTCGAAGAGGTGATCGTGTTCCTCTATCAGGGGCAGGATCGCTATGCCGGACGCATCGACGCAGCCTCAGCCGATCTTCAAGCGGGACACTGGCATCTCACCAACGCCTGGGTGAGCGGCGCTGACGGTCTACCTGCGCATCGCGACGTGTACGATCTGCCCACCGAACTGACGCCATCGCAAATCCAGGAGAGCTTCGCGTCCCCGGACACGATTTCGTTCTGGGAACTGCCGCGCTTTATTTCGAATGCGGAAGGGGCCGGGTTCTCTGCTTTGCGGCACCGTCTGTATTGGTATTCGCTGCTGGCGCTGCCGCTCTTGTTTTCGGCGATGGTAATTATGGCCGCCAGCTTTTCTCTCCGCCTTGCGCGGCTCGGCGGTATGCCGCAATTGATCCTGGCGGCAGTGCTGTCTGGATTCGGCGTGTATTTTCTGGGTGACGTTACGCGTGCGCTGGGACAGTCCGGTATTGTGCCCACGCCGTTGGCAGCCTTAGCGCCTGCCGCCGCGGCCTCACTTCTTGGGATGACGCTGCTTTTTCACGAGGAAGACGGTTGAACAAGCGGGGGCATAAGCGGGGAATTCTTCGGGAAGCGCGCACGATGGTCACTTTGACCGTCGCGGCTGCGCTTGGCTCCGCCATCGGGCTGGGTTTCGCACAGGCGCAAACCGGGCAGCCCAACCGTGTTCTGCTGCAAGCCGACACGGTTACCTATGATTCCGACACGGGGCTCGTGACCGCCGAAGGTCATGTCGAAATCGCCGACCAGACGCGCACGCTGCTCGCCGACCGCGTCACCTACAACGAGAACAGCGATTCCGTCACGGCGAACGGCAACGTCTCGTTGCAGGACGGAACCGGCAATGTCGCATTCGCCGATCAGGTCGAACTTCGGGAGGGTTTGCGCGAGGGCGCGCTGCAAGGGTTCGCCGCGCTCATTGGCAAAACAGGACGGCTGGCCGCCTCCTCAGGCGAACGGCGCGAAGGCCGCTTCACCATCGCCCGTGGCGCCGTGTTCACGCCCTGCACCCTGTGCCAGGAAGATGGCGAGCGCATGCCCCTGTGGCAGATTCGCGCCGCGCGCGTCATTCACGATCAGATGGAAAAGGAAATCTACTTCGAGGACGCCGCCTTCGAATTTCTGGGCGTCCCCCTGTTGTTCCTGCCCTTCTTCTCGCAAGCCGACCCGACCATCACGCACAAAAGCGGCTTTCTGCTGCCGGATGTCGGCACCATCGGCTCGATCGGCAGCTTCATCAAAATTCCCTATTACCTGTCGCTCTCGCCATCGCGCGACCTGACGCTCGATCCCTTCATCACCACGCAAGGCGGCACGGTCATGCAGGCCGAGTACCGCGAGCGCTGGGGCGCGGGCGGCCTTTGGCTGCAGGGCACGGTGGGATATGACGGTAACGCCCGAAGCTCAGGCGAAAGCGCGTGGATGAGCAGCCTGTTCGGCTCCGCGCGCATACCGCTCAACGACAATTGGCGCGCCGGTTTCGACGTTCAGCTCGCCTCGAACAAGACCTATTTGAAGCGCTATGAGCTTTCCTATCTCGACCGGCTCACCAGCGACGTCTTCGCCGACAATATCCAAGGGCGCAGCCGCTTCGGCGCGACAGGATATTTTTTCCAGAGCCTGCGCGCCAGCGACGTGGTCTCGCAGATACCCGTCGCCGTGCCGCTGCTGGAATACAACTATATCCCCGAGGACAAGGTTTTCGGCGGCCGCCTGCGAGCCGATACCAGCGCCCTGTATATGAACCGTGACGTCGGCACGGACATGCTGCGCGGTTCCATCGACGCCGACTGGCGCCGTCCCTTCACCACCAATGACGGCCAGATCATCACCTTTGAAGTCTTCGGCCGCGGCGACGTCTACCATCTTGAGAACGCTACCTTCTCCGCGCCGAGTGCCACCAAGAACAGTGAGACCATAGGCCGCGCGCTTGGCTATTCGATGCTGGAATGGCGGTACCCTTTTGTCAGCGAAACCAGCTTCCGCGACACAAACTTCGTCATCGAGCCGATCGCCCAAATGATCGTCGCCTCCGGCGGCGGCAATGCCCGTGGACTGCCTAACGAGGACAGCACCGCCTTCGAGTTCGATGTCACAAACCTGTTCAGCCCCAATCCTTCGCCTGGGCTCGACCTGTGGACAGGGGGACCCCGGTCCAATGTGGGGGTGCGGGCGACGGCGTTAATGCCCAATGGTTCGGTTGAAGCCACCTTCGGCGAGCAGTTCCGCTACACCACCGACTCATCGCTGCCGACAGGCTTGCGCCTGAACAACGACAGCTCCGACCTCGTCGGCCAGTTCAAGGTCGAATTTCCCAATATTTCCCTGACGCACCAGTTCAATATCGATCCCGACGACGGCACCATTCGCCGCAACGAAGTCTATCTGCGCGCTAAGTTCGGCCGCTCGCTGGTGAATCTCAGTTATGTGAAGCTGCCGCAGAGCGCCGCCGATCCGACCTTGGGCGAGCAGGAACAGATCAACCTGAACACCACATTGCTGGTGTACCGCAATTGGGGTGTTTTCGGCGACGCGCGGCGCGATCTTGCCACCGGCCAGATGCTGGAGAGCAGCATTGGAATTACCTATGACGATGAATGCTTTGTCGCCTCGCTGGGGTTCCACCGCCGCAATACGGCGACGCTGAACCTGAAACCCGCCTCATCCGTGATTTTCCGGATTGGCCTGAAAACGGGCTATACTGGCGGTTAAATTGAGGATGATTCCCGCAAACCCTTGAAGCGCCGGTCAAAAAGCGTAGATTTCCGCGCCTATGGGGATGAGCGGGGCCTTGATCGAGCGCAAGCAAATGCAGGCGCACGATTGCCATGTAGCCGGAGATGATGCCCGTGTCGTATCGCATGAATTCGCTATTGCGGACCCTATGTTTGGCGTCCGTGGCCTTTGGGCCGATGGCCGCCGTGGCTCAGGACGCCGGCGCCCCTGCGCCGGGTAACCCCGCGGCTGCCGCCGTGGCTCCCGCCGCAGCCGCTCCGCAGACTGCAGCCCCGGTGGCAGGCGCTCCTATCGTCCCAGGAACGGAACCCGACGCCGGCAAGCCTGGCGAGCAGGTGATCATCACGGGCAACACGACCGGCGTGGCCGCGATTGTGAACGATTTCGTCATTTCCAATTATGACCTCGACCAGCGCACCGCCCTGTTTGTGGCGACCTCCGGGGTGCGGACGACACGGGAAAACCTCACCCAGATTCGCGCTCAGGTCTTGCGTTCGCTTGTCGATGAAGTGCTCGAACTGAAGGAAGCGCAAAAGCACAAAATCATCGTGTCGAAGGCCGAAGTCGATAAAGCGCTGCAAAGCATCGCCGAAGACAACAAACTGACCGTCGATAAAATTCTCGAAACGATCGGGCGCGCGGGCGTGACGGGGGTAACCTTCCGCCAGCAAATCAACGCGCAATTGACGTGGCAAAAGCTTGTGTCGGCCAAGTACGGATCGGACATCCAGGTCAGCGAGCAGCAGGTCGACGAGGTGTTGAACCGCCTCAAAGCGGGCGGCGACAAGCCGCAATTCCTGGTGTCGGAAATCTTCGTGGCGGTCGACCGGCCCGAGGATGAAACCACCATCAAGGTCAGCATCGATCAGATCGCGCAGCAGATCGGTCAGGGCGCCGCCTTCCAGACCGTTGCCGGCCAATTCAGCCAGTCGCCCTCCGCGGCCGATGGCGGCGACATTGGCTGGGTCGTACAGGGCCAGCTTGCGGACGATCTCGATCACGCGCTGGCCGACATCCGGCCCGGCCAGATCACCAAGCCGATCCGGGCCGAGGGCGGCTATTATATTCTCCAGCTTCGCGACCGCCGGGAGCCCATTGGGACCAAAATCGAGGAGCCGAAGACTGCCGCGGCCGGCGATGCCGATGCGGCGATACCCCTGGACCGCTTGCTGATTCCGCTGCCGCCGAATGCGGATGCGTCGATCAGAGACCGCGCCTTGATGCTTGCCAACAACGTTAAAATGCAGGTGCGCGCGTGCAGCGATCTGCCCGCTGTCGCCATGCAGCTCCAAGGCACGGTCTACACCAAGCTGGGCACGCCCAATCCCAAGGACTTGAGTCCGGATCTGCGTGCTGCGCTGGCCAAGGCTGGCCCCGGTGAAGCGGCTGAGCCGTTCTTCTCGCCGGCCGGGCTCGAACTCATCATGCGCTGCGATGAAGCCCCGCCGAAGCTGGTGGCGTTCGAGCTTCCGAGCCGGGCCGAGCTGCAACAGCAGCTTTTCGTGCAGCAGATGGGCCTGTACGCCAAAAGCTATTTGCGCGATTTGAGGCGGGACGCCGTTGTCGAAACGCGGTGAGGAAGCCGCCCCGAAGCTTCCGATCGTCATCAGCCAAGGTGAGCCGGCCGGCATAGGGCCGGAGGTCACCCTTAAGGCATGGGCCGCGCTGAACGGCGCCGTCGCCGGTCGCGCGCTGAAGATCATCGGAAGCGGGGATTTCCTTCTGCAAACCGCACGGCAGTGCGGGCTCAATCCCGCAAGCCTGGCCGGCGCAATCATCGACACGGGCCAACACAGCATCTGCGAACCCGGCAAGCCCAATGCCGCCAACGCCCCCGCGGTTACGAGCGCCATCGAGCGCGGCGTGCAGGCCTGCCAATCCGGCGAGGCCGCCGCCCTGGTTACGGCCCCGATCCACAAGGCGGTTCTGACCGAGGCTGGATTCGGCTTTCCCGGACACACCGAATTTCTGGCGGCGCTGACGGGGCGCAAGCAGGCGGTGATGATGCTCGCATCGTCCGATATCGATCCGCCGCTGCGCGTGGTCCCCTTCACCATCCATATCGCCTTGAAGGACGTGTTCGCCGCGCTGACCGCCGATGCGATCGCCGCCACCGGAACGGTCGTGCTGGAAGCGCTGGCGCAAGATTTCGGCCTCTTGAACCCGCGGCTGGCGATTGCGGGACTGAACCCGCACGCCGGCGAGGAAGGCACGATCGGGCGTGAAGATGCCGACATTATCGCGCCGGCGGCAGCAATGTTGCGCGAGGCCGGCGCCACCGTGCTCGGGCCGTTATCGGCGGATGCCCTCTTCCACGACGAGGCGCGCCGGACCTATGACGCGGTCCTGTGCATGTATCACGATCAGGCGCTTATCCCGATCAAGACGCTGGCCTTCTGGACGGGCGTGAACGTCACGCTCGGTCTGCCGATCGTTCGCACCTCGCCCGATCACGGCACAGCGCTCGGCATCGCCGGCAAAGGCATCGCCAACGAGGCGAGCATGACCGCCGCCATCCGCATGGCCGCCGGCATCGCGCACAGGCGCGGGCTGTGAGCAATTCCCATGAGCGATGACGGCCTTCCCCCGCTGCGCGACGTCATCGCCGCGCACGGGCTGTCGGCGAAGAAAAGCCTCGGCCAGAATTTCATCTTCGATTTCAATCTGACGCGGCGGATTGCGCGCGAAGCCGAGGTTGCGGGCAAAACGGTTTACGAGGTCGGCCCCGGTCCCGGCGGACTGACACGCGCGCTGCTGGCCGAAGGTGCGACGCGTGTGATCGCCGTTGAGCGGGACGCCCGCGCGCTTCCGGCGCTGCAGGACATTGCGGCGGCGAAACCAGGACGGCTTACGCTCATCGAAGCCGACGCGCTGGCGGTGGACGAACGCGCCTTGCTGGCCGAGACCGGCGCGGCTGAGCCGGTCAACGTGGTCGCAAATCTGCCTTTCAATGTCGGCACGGCCCTGCTGATCAAATGGCTGACCGCCGATTGGCCGCCTTGGTGGTCGAGTTTGACGCTGATGTTCCAGAAGGAAGTCGCGCAGCGCATCTGCGCCAAGCCCGGCGAAGAAGCATACGGACGGCTTTCCGTGCTGGCGGCTTGGCGAACACGCACGCGCATTCTTTTCGACGTGTCGCGCCAAGCCTTCGTGCCCCCGCCAAACGTGACATCAGCCGTCGTACGTCTCGAACCACTGGCAAAGCCCGTATGCGAGGCGGATTTGCGCGATTTGGAGCGCGTGACGGCCGTGGCGTTCGGCCAGCGGCGCAAGATGCTCCGCGGCAGTTTGAAAGGGCTTACGGCGAACGCGGACGCGTTGCTGGAGGCAGCAGGCGTGCTTGGCACCGCCCGCCCGGAAGAACTCAGCCTGGACCAATTCTGCGCCCTCGCCCGCGCGCTCCGATGTGGCGGTCCATCAGACACGGCGAGTTGATCGAAGATTTCAACCGTCCTGTCCCGTTCACGCCTCAAAATGGCGTTAGAGACTAGAGCATGATCCGATCAAAAGGAGTCGGATCATGCTTTAGTCTCCTTAGTTTGGCGCGCAATCTAACGACGAACCGGCGTCCACTTCGTCGGATTGCACTCTATTTGGCTGGCAGCCAGACCTCGGCTGCGGCATGTGCTCGGAAGGAAGCTTGCCGGATATGGACTCCCTGTTAGCCCTGGCGGCCGATCCCGAAGCCTGGGTGGCGCTCCTCACATTGATTGTCATGGAGCTTGTGCTCGGAATCGACAATCTGATTTTCGTCGCCGTCCTGACGAACGGCTTGCCGGAGCACCATCGCGATGTGGCGCGGCGCATCGGGATTGGGCTTGCCGGCATCCTGAGGCTTTTGCTCCTCAGCGTTATCGCCATCATCGTCCAATTGACGGCGCCGCTTGTCACCGCTTTCGGCCATGCGTTTTCCTGGCGCGATCTCATCCTGATCGCAGGCGGTCTCTTCCTGCTGTGGAAAGCAACGGTTGAAATTCATCATCGTGTGGACGCCGAACCGGGCGAGGAAAAGCCGGCCGGCGGCTCCGCCGCGAGTGGGCTCGCCTCTACCGTCGGGCAAATCATCCTGCTCGACTGCGTGTTTTCCATCGACAGCATCATTACGGCCGTCGGCATGACCGATCATGTACCGATCATGATGATCGCCATGGTGATTGCCGTTGCGGCCATGTTCTTTGCCGCGACGGCGCTTGGCAATTTCATCAAAGCCAACCCCGCCATCGTCATGCTGGCGCTCGGCTTTCTCATGATGATCGGCATGACGCTTGTCGCGGACGGCTTCGGCGTTCACGTTCCGAAGGGCTACATCTACGCCGCCATGGCGTTTTCGGCGCTGGTCGAAGGTCTGAACCTTATGGAGCAACGCGCCCGCCAAAGACGCGCGAAACGAAAGCGCGCCATGGACCATGCCCCGCCCTAACCATAAGTCCGGAAACCGCCGTCATTTAAGCAGCCGCATTTGCCGATCTCCTATTCTTGGGTCAGCCTCCTTACGAAGTCGACCAGCCCTGTTTGTCTCTGCCGATTTAAACGCTCGGCGGCAACAATGGCTTCAAGCTGCTTTTGTGCTTCGTCGATATCTTGGTTGACGATGACATAGTCGTACTCGGGCCAATGGCTGATTTCGTTGCTGGCTTCGGCCATGCGGCGGGCCACAACGTCAGGCGGGTCCTCGGCACGCCCCTTAAGGCGGCGCTCCAGTTCCTCCCGGGATGGCGGCAAAATAAAAACGCGCACGAGATCATCCTTGGCTTTTGCCGAAAGTTCTTGGGCGCCTTGCCAGTCGATGTCGAAGAGGACATCGCGACCTGCGGAGAGCATTGCTTCCACCGCAGCCTTGGGCGTTCCGTAGCGATTGCCGAAAACCGTAGCGTGCTCGAGGAATTCACCCGCACGCACCATTTCTTCAAAAGTTTCAGGCGTAACGAAAATATAATCTTTCCCTTCGACCTCATTGGGCCGCTTGGTCCGCGTGGTGACGGATACGGACATTCCAATATCGGGATCGCAGGCCAGCAGTCGGCGCGAAAGCGTCGACTTACCTGCGCCCGAGGGCGAGGAAATCACCAGCATGAGCCCGCGCCGCGCGATCATCAAAAGCTCCTCCCCTGCGAAGCGGGGGAGGGGGACCATGCGAAGCATGGTGGAGGGGGCTGCCGCACACTCCGGCTTTTGAAAGAATGTGCAGACAGCGAATTACTCCGGGGCGATAGGTTGCGCGGTTGGATGCGAAAAAGAACCACCGCGCGGGCGTGGCGGGAGTAGCGCCTGTGGCCGCACCCTCCACCGCCTTCGGCGGCCCCCCTCCCCCGCTTCGCGGGGGAGGAAAATACGTTCCGTATACACATCATTCGACGTTCTGGACCTGCTCACGAAACTGATCGATGACCGCTTTCAGCGCCAGTCCGACATGCGTGAGCTGAATGTCGGAAGACTTGGAGCAAAGCGTATTGGCTTCCCGGTTAAATTCCTGCGCCAGAAAATCCAGCTTGCGGCCGGCCGGCTCTTTGCCCGCGATCAGCGCCCGCGCCTCCTGACAGTGCGCCGTCAAACGGTCCAGCTCCTCGCGCAAATCCGCACGCGAGGCGAGCAGCGCCACCTCCTGTGCGAGACGCTCTTCGGAAAGACTCGAGCCCGGCGCCAGCAATTCCTTGAGCTGCGCCAAAATGCGATCCCGCAAAATAAACGGCTGCTGCGCGGCGAGCGCTCGGCCTTCGCCGGTCAGGCGCTCGACATCGCCGATCTGGCCGAGCAAAATCGCTTCGAGCTTGCTTCCCTCGGTGGTGCGCGCTGCGCGCAAAAAATCGAATGCGTCCGCCAGCGATGCCAGCATCGCCGTGTCGCGCGCCAAGCGGGCTTCATCGTCGAGCGCGGCGTTCTCCTCCTGCACGACAACGCCTTTCAGAGCGAGCAAGCCATCGACACGCGCCGGCGCCAGCCCGGTCTCCTCCGCGATCCGCTTGGCGAGCCGTACGGCATCGGCAAGAGCCGCCGGATCGATGCGAAAGCCGCGGCCGCCTTCTTCGGCGGCGACAGTGAGTGCAAGCTGCAAAGAACCGCGCTTGAAGCGCTCCGCGGCAAGCGTGCGAGCGCCCGCTTCCAGCCCGTCAAAGCCGATCGGCGCACGGAAGCGGACATCGAGCCCGCGGCCATTGACGCTTTTGGCCTCCCAGCGCCAGCGCAAACCGCCGTGCGCCCCGCGCGCATCGGCAAACCCAGTCATGCTGATAAGAGGCAAGCATCGCTCCCGGAATCGATATTCCCGCTACGATATCGTGCGGCGACGAAAAAGGGGAACCACAAAGGGCGCAAAGGCGACACGACGAACACAAAGAAAAGTTCGGGCGCGCGCGCCATTTCCTCTTCGTGCCCTTTGAGTCTCCTTTGTGTCCTTTGTGGTTCCCCTATTTTTCAGCGGACCCGAGCGGCGCTTTGCTGCGCCTGCTGGAGTTTGCGCCATTGCACGACGTTCTTCGCGTGCTCGGCGATGGTGCGGGCGAAAATATGGCCGCCGCTGCCATTGGCGACGAAGAACAGATCATCCGAATCGGCCGGGGTAAGCACGGCGGCAATGGCATCGCGCCCCGGATTGCAGATCGGCGTCGGCGGCAATCCCGTGATTTGATAGGTGCTGTAAGGATTAGGCGTCGCCAACTCGCTTTGGCGCAAGCCGTGTCCCAAAGGCACGCCTTTTGTCAGCCCGTAAATAATCGTCGGGTCTGATTCGAGTTTCATGCCCTGCTTCAGCCGATTGATAAAAACAGCGGCAACATGCGGGCGCTCAGAGGCAACGCCCGTCTCCTTTTCCACGATGGAGGCGAGCTTTATCGCATCCTCCACCGACATAATGGGCAACCCTTCCTTGCGTTGGGGCCACAGCCCGGCAATCGCCTTCTGTTGCGCCTGATGCATCCGCTGCAGCAATTCAGCGCGCGTTGTGCCGCGCTCGAAAACATAAGTCTCCGGCAAGAGGCTGCCTTCGGGGATAACAGGCGCATCGCCTGTCAGTACCGGATCGGCTTTGACCAGCGCGACAGCAGCATCGGAGGTTAATCCTTCGGGCACCGTGAGGCGGTGCATCAAGATACGATGCGCCACCAGCATATCCATGATCTGCGCTTCGCTGGCGTGCGCGGGAAAAGCATATTCCCCCGCCTTTAGACGCGCGGCTTGGCCACGCCGCACAACGCCGAGCCGAAACAGCAGCGGATTTTCCACGACCCCCGCCCGCGCCAAGGCATTCCCTATCGCGTTGAGCCCGCTGCCGGGCGCGATAATCAGTGTTTGCTGGACAGGCGATGGCCCCGATTGTGCGAAATAACGGCTTTCCCACCAGGCCGCGCTAGCCGCCGTGCCCACAATCAGGGCAAGGACGACAGCCAAGGAGAGGAATATCCGAATAGCCGCCTCGCCAAAGAAAGAAAGTATTTTATTCCAGAGCCGTCAACACCAGGGATGCGTTGGTGCCGCCAAACCCGAAGGAATTCGACAGCACGGCCTTAATCGCCATCTTCTTGGGCTTAAAAGGCACGAGATCGATTTTGGTTTCGACGGAGGGATTGTCGAGGTTGAGCGTCGGCGGCGCGATCTGATCGCGAATGGCCAGCGCGGAAAAAATCGCTTCCACCGCGCCTGCGGCGCCCAGCAAATGCCCGGTCGAGGATTTCGTCGACGACATCGTCAGCTTGCCGGCAGACTCGCCGAACAGCCGCTCGACCGCGCGCAGCTCGATCTCATCGCCGAGGGGCGTTGAGGTACCGTGCGCGTTGACGTAGTCGATGTCGCCGGGGGACATACCGGCCCGCTTCAGCGCCATCTTCATGGAGCGGAAGCCCCCATTGCCGTCCTCGGACGGCGCGGTGATGTGATAGGCGTCGCCCGACAGGCCGTACCCTTTCACTTCCGCATAAATCTTCGCGCCGCGCGCCTTGGCGTGTTCGTATTCTTCCAGCATCACGACGCCGGCGCCCGCGCCCATGACAAAACCGTCGCGATCCTTGTCATAGGGGCGCGAGGCTTTCTCCGGCGTGTCGTTGAAGCTCGTCGAAAGAGCACGGCAGGCGACAAAGCCCGCAATGCCGATTCGGCAGATGGCCGATTCGGCGCCCCCTGCCAACATCACATCGGCATCGTCGAGCGCGATAAGCCGTGCCGCATCCCCGATGGCGTGCGCGCCCGTCGAACAGGCCGTAACCACCGAATGGTTTGGGCCCTTGTAGCCAAACCGGATCGAGCTGTAGCCCGAAATCAGATTGATCAGCCGTCCCGGAATAAAGAACGGCGACAGCCTGCGCGGCCCCTTTTCATGCACCAGAATCGAGGCCTGCTCGATGCCGTCCAGACCGCCAATACCCGAACCGATGAGAACACCGGCCCGTTCTTTTTCTTCTTCGGTCTTAGGCTCGTAACCCGAATCGGTGACCGCCTGCTGCGCCGCCGTCAGCCCGTAGATGATGAAATCATCCACACGGCGCTGCTCTTTTTGGTCAATCCACTGATCCGGATTGAACGTCCCATCCGAGCCATCGCCGCGCGGCACATCGCACGCGATGCGCGTAGGCAGATCGTCCACCTTAAAACGGGTGATGGGACCGGCGCCGGATTTTCCTTCCAGCAGACGCGACCACGTCGTTTCCACGCCACAGCCAAGCGGCGTGACCAATCCCAACCCGGTAATGACGACTCGGCGCATGGCGCTCATTGGGGCGCGCGCCGCAAACGAATAAGCCGCATTGGGAAAATCAGCTCTGGGCCTTCTCGATGAACTTCACCGCGTCACCGACAGTCACGATGGACTCGGCCGCGTCATCCGGAATTTCAACGCCAAACTCTTCCTCGAACGCCATGACCAGCTCAACCGTGTCAAGGCTGTCCGCGCCAAGGTCCTCAATGAAGCTGGCATTGTCCGTGACCTTTTCGCCGTCGACATTCAGATGTTCGACCACGATCTTTTTCACGCGCTCAGCGACGTCGCTCATTTCTTCTCTTAGCCTCTTAAGAATTGCCGTTGTTGTTTTGCTTACCACGCTTCAAGCGCCTTGCGGTGCCTTTTACGCGCACCGGCCAAAGCCATGGCCAAAAAGTGGCGCTTGGTATCACAAACTTCCGCTTCCCGCCAAATATTCAAATGTCCTTTTGGGACGAACCTCTTAGATCATGGCCATCCCGCCATTGACGTGCAGCGTCTGGCCCGTGACGTAGCCGGCTTCCTCGCTTGCGAGATAGACCGCGGCCGCAGCGATATCCTTCGATTCGCCCAGGCGCCCGGCCGGAATCCGGGTCAAAATCCCGGCTCTTTGCTGGTCATTCAGCGCATCGGTCATGGCTGTTGCGATGAACCCCGGCGCGACGCAATTCACTGTGATGTTGCGGCTGGCAACTTCTGCCGCCAAGGCTTTGCTCATGCCGATCAAACCCGCTTTGGCGGCGGCATAATTGCCCTGGCCGGGATTTCCGGTGACGCCAACGACCGAGGTGATGGTGATGATTCGCCCCCAGCGCTTTTTCATCATGCCCCGCAATACGGAGCGCGACAGGCGAAATGCGGCCGTCAGATTCACCGCAATGACCTGATCCCACTCTTCGTCCTTCATGCGCATGAAAAGATTGTCGCGCGTGATGCCGGCATTGTTGACGAGAATATCGAGCGGC
>Ga0114969_10000534_pt1 | contig 32750 bp, 28 predicted proteins | sample M_130807_MF_Meta_FD_87316 | JGI IMG/M metagenome (GOLD analysis project Ga0114969, IMG submission 87316) | Freshwater microbial communities from Lake Montjoie, Canada to study carbon cycling - M_130807_MF_MetaG | ecosystem: Environmental > Aquatic > Freshwater > Lake | place: Lake Montjoie...
CATTCCGGTCGGAATGGTCCACGGGTTCTGACCTCGTCGGGCCGATCCTCCGGGGTTGCCCCACGGTTCACACGACGATGCGTCCGCCCCGCGGTCTCAACAACCGCAGGTACCGTGTTAGCAGAGTTGTTCCGTGAGGTTCGTGACGAGACGCCTGCGTCGCGTCGGATCAGGTGTCAAGACCGCCGGAGAGCGCCATGACATGACGTCTCCGGGGTCCGGAGGTTGGCGAGTCTCGCAGAGGTCTCCGGACCCGGCTCATGCCCGGAGCCCCCCCCGCGCTTTCTTTGGGAACTGCTCAGAGCGCGAAGAACTTCTTCGCGTTGCCGCCAAGGATGCGCTGTTTGGTGGCCTCGGAGAGGTCGTTGCGATCGACGATGAACTTGACCGTCTCCGGGAAGGCGCAGTCCCAGTGGTAGTAGTCCGAGGCGTAGAGGATCCGCTCGTCGCCGCAGAGCTTGACGACCTCGGGAATCATCTTCTCGTCGGGATCGCAGGAGATCCAGCAATTCGAGTGGAAGTACTCGCTCGGCTTGCGACGGATGTTCGGTGCCTGCTCCGGCATCTTCTCGTAGTGCTCGTCGAGCCGCCACAGCCAGAACGGCAGCCAGCCGCAGCCGGACTCCATGAAGGCGACCCGGAGCTTCGGGAAGCGCTCGAAGATCCCGCCGACGCAGAAGGAGTCGAGGGCGATCATGTTGCCGACCGGGTGGGTGATCGCGTGGACCTCGAGTCGCGTGTTGAAGCGGTCCACGCAGACCGGGTACTGGTCGGGCGCCTGCCCGCCGCCGTGGACGCAGACGGGAATGTTCAGCCGCTCGGCCTCCGCCCAGACGACGTCGAAGTCGGGATGGTCGAGGTTCTTGTCGCGTACGTGCTGCGTGCAGACCATGCCCTTGAGGCCGAGTTCGGTGATGGCCCGACGCAGCTCCTTGGCGGCCGTCGGCGGGTCGATCATCGGCAGCTTTGCGACCCCGAACACGCGGCCGTTGCACTGCTTGGAGAACGCAGCCTTCGAGTTGTTCACCGCCTGGCAGAGCGCGAGCGAGAACTGGGGGTCGAGCATCGCCCACTCTTCTCCGGCGCCGCCGGGGAAGGTGATCGTCATGTCGATGCCCTCGAGGTCCAAGTCCTCGAGCCGCTTCTGCGGGTCGTTCATGCCCGGACGGATGTCGAACTTGTCGCCCGGGCGCGACTGGCCGCCCCCGGGGATCGGCAACCGGCTGTAATGCTTCTTGATCTTCTCGCGATACGCGGCGAGCGTCGGCATCCACTTCTCGCCGACGGTCTCCTGCCAGTTGGCGAACTCGCCGCCGTGGCCGTCCGCATCGATCACCTGGTAGTTGAAGCGTCCCATCATCTTCTCCCTGGCTTTCCGAAGAGCCTTCTAGGCGGTCATGTCGAACACGCCGCGCGCGAGTTCGCCTTTTTCGAGGTCCTCGATCGCGTGATTGACGTCGTCGAGTGCGTATTGCCGCGTGATGAGTTCGTCTATCTTGAGGCGCCCGCCGAGATAGAGTTCGGCGAGCATGGGGAAGTCGTTCTGCGGCCTCGCCGTGCCGTAGCGGCAGCCGAGGATCGCACGGTCGAGGCGGAGTGCGTTCACGAGAAAATCGGCGCGGGCGTCGAGTTTCGGCACACCCACGATGACGAGACTACCCCCGGGCGCGAGCGAGGCAAACGCCTGCTCGATGGCCTTGAGGTGGCCGACCGCCTCGAAGGCGTAGTCCACGCCGCGTCCGCCGGTGAGGTCCTTGATCGCCAGGACCGGATCGACTTCCCGTGCGTCGACGACGTCGGTCGCGCCGAAACGACGGGCCCATTCGAGTTTGGCCGGCACGAGGTCCACGGCGATGATCCGCCCCGCACCCGCCAGGACGCCGCCCTGGATGACGTTGAGCCCAATGCCGCCGGTGCCGAAGACCGCCATCGTGCGGCCGGCCTCGACCTTCGCCCGATTCAGCACCGCGCCCACCCCGGTGATGATCCCGCAACCGATGAGGGCCGCCTGGGGCATGGGCATCCGCGCCGGGATCCTGATCGCGCTCGAAGCGCGCACCACCGTGCGTTCGGAGAACGTGGAGGCGTTCGCGAAGTTCCAGGCTGGCTTGCCGCCGACCGTGAACGGCGTGGAGGGCCGCGGGGCGTTCCAACACATCGTCGGGTGGCCGACGTCGCACTCCGGGCACTGACCGCAGTGGGCGAGCGTCGAGAGGACGACCGCGTCGCCCTCCTTCAAGGTACGGACGCCCAGCCCGACGGCCTCGACGATGCCCGCGCCCTCGTGCCCCATCACGGTGGGACGCGGTGTCGGGTAGGTGCCGTTGATCGCGCTCACGTCCGAATGGCACAGGCCGGCGGCGCGGATCGCGACCAGAACCTCGCCTTCGCCGGGAGCGCGGACGGAAACGTCCTCGACCGACACGGGTTTGCCCACTTCGTGGAAGACGGCTGCCTTCAAGGATTCCTCGCTGCGCGGGACCGGCTCACGCCGTCCAGCCGATGTACTTCATCTCGGTGTAGGTCTGAAGGGCGAAAGCCCCGCCGTCGCGGCCGATGCCGCTGCGCTTGAAGCCGCCGAAGGGCGCGTCGGGATTCGGGGGGCTGCCGTTGATCTGGACCGTGCCGGTGCGCAGGGAGCGCGCGACCCGCAGCGCCTTGCCGGCGTCCTTGGTCCAGACGTAGCCGTAGAGTCCGAAGTCCGAGTCGTTGGCTAGTGCGATCGCCTCCGCCTCGTCGCGGAACGGAATCGCCGCGATCACAGGGCCGAAGATCTCCTCACGCGCGATCCGCATGTCGTTGCGCACGCCGGTGAAGAGCGTGGGCTCGAAGTAGAAGCCGCGGGCGGGCTGCGCCGGCCGCCGGCCGCCGCACGCGAGGTGCGCGCCCTCGGAGAGCCCGAGCGCCACGTAGCGCTCCACCCGCTCGAGCTGCGCCCGCGAGACGAGCGGCCCGAGCACCACCCCGGGCTCGTTCGGATCGCCGATCCTGAGAGCCGGGGCCGCCTTCGCCATGCGCGTCGTGAACTCGTCGTAGATCGACGCCTCGACCAGCAGGCGCGTCGGTGCGATGCAGATCTGCCCGGAGTGGAACGTCCAGACGCTCATCGAGCTGCGCAACGCCTTCTCGACGTCGCAGTCCGCGAAGACCAGGTTCGCCGACTTGCCGCCGAGTTCCTGGAGCGTGCGCTTCAGCCCGCGTGCCGCGACCTCCTCGATACGTTCGCCGACCGCGGTGCTGCCGGTGAAGGAGATCATGTCGACGTCGGGCGAGGCGACGAGCGCCTCCCCGATCTCCGGGCCGGCTCCCGACACAAGGTTGACGACCCCCGGCGGCAACGCCGAGGCGACGATGCGGGTCAGCTCGATGACGCCCATCGGGTCGATCGGCGGCGGCTTGACGACCACGGTGTTCCCGCAGGCGAGCGCCGGCGCGATCTTGCCCGCACAGTTCGTCATCGGGAAGTTGAAGGGGCTGATGCAGGCGACGACGCCGACCGGCTCGCGCACGACGAATCCGGAAGCGACCGTCGCCGGCCCACCGGCGACACCCGCCCGCTCGAGCGGGGGCAGGCCCTGCTCGACCGGGGCGGTGGCGAGATCGGCATACTTCGCGAGCCGCTGCACGACCTCGGCGACCTGCAGCCGTTCCGCGATGGGCCGCAGGGCCCCGGTCTCCGCCACGGTGAGATCGACGAGACCGGGGATCGCCTTGCGAAACCTCTCCGCGGCATCGCGCAGACAGGCGCCGCGCTCGGCCCCGGTCATCGAACGCCAAGGACCCTGCTCGAAGGCGTGGCGCGCTGCGCGCGCCGCGGCGGCCACTTGCGCGGTCGAGCACTCCGGGGCCCGTCCGGCGACCTCCTCGGTCGCCGGGTTCACGATGTCGTAGGTGCCCCGCTCGGCGGGCACCCACTCGCCTCCGATCAGGACGCGGTCGAAGACGGGCACGCTCGGGGCCATCGGCTCGGGGTTCGGCGCGGGAGGCGCCTCAGGCCGCCCGCGACGCGAGGGCCGCCTCGCGCAGCCGGCGCGTGCGGTGCACCGGGTCCTTGTCGAAGCGCGGCAGAACATGCTTGCCGAAGGTCTCGACCGACTTGAGCACGAGCTTCTGGTCCATCACCATCGTGAGCGGCGCGTAGATGAGCTGGTCCACGCCGAGTTCCTCGTACTGCTGGATCGACGAGGCGACCTCTTCGGGCGAGCCGATCATGTAGCCGCCGGCCTTGGTGCGCTGCTCGAGCGCCGCGACGGTCGGCTCGGGGATCGTGACCGGTCCGGTCGCCGGCATTCCCTTGGGGCGCGGCACCGAGTCGAGCCACTTGAAGAAGAACTCCAGGAACTTCCCGGTCTTCGCCTTGCTGAAGTGGTGGCGGGCCTCGTCGCCGTCCTCGAGGCAGAACATCTGGCTCGTCACCGCGATGTTGTCGTTCACGAATCCGCCGACCGGCTTCTTGCAGCGCGCGATGCCGTCCTTGTAGGCCTTCACGAGCGGGCGGATGTCGTCCATCGTGCCGTTCACGAAGCAGAGCGCCCCGAGTCCCATCTCACCGGCCATGGCGAAGGTCGGCGGACTCGCGCAGGCGAGCCAAATCGGCGGGTTCGGCTTGGAGAACGGCTTGGGCAGCACGTTGCGGTTGGGCATGCGAAAGAAGCGCCCCTCGTACTCGTAGGGCTCGTCGCCCCACATCCGCGGGATCTGCTCGATCGACTCCTGCCACATATCCTTGGTGATAGGCGCATCGGGGATGGCGAATCCGCCCCACTCGGCCGACGACGAGCCACGACCGGTGCCGAACTCGACCCGACCTTCGGTCAGGTGATCGAGGGTCGCGATGCGCTCGGCGACGCGCGCCGGGTGGTTCACGGCTGCCGTGATGTTCACGATCGCGTGGCCGACGTGGATGCGCGGCGCACGCGCCGCGATGAAGGAAAGGAAGACCTCCGGAGCCGGCTGGTGGGAGTAGTTTTCCAGGAAGTGGTGCTCCGGCGCCCAGTTGTACTTGAAGCCCGCAGCATCGGTCGCGATGGCGACGTCCACCTCGCGCAGGAAGCGGCTGTGCTCGTCCTCGCCGGGCGGGACGTGCATCTGCGAGAAAATGCCGAACTCCATCGTCGATCCTCCGATCCGCAGGCTCGGCCGGCGCCGAGCGGTAGCCTTGAAACGGAGCCGCCGAATTATCATTCGGAAACTCGACTTGTCAATCGAAATCGCCAATGCTAGGTTCGCCGCTTCGATGGCCGGGCCTCGCACGACCGCTCGCGCACCCGCCGCCCGGGGGCGCCCGGTACCGGCACCTAGCCGGCGCTCGAAGCCGGGCGAAGGGCCAAGAGAGGTCGCCCGCCTGGCGCGGGCGAGCCTCTACCGGGAGCACATCCTGATCGCGGCCGAAGCCGTCTTCGCCGAGCAGGGCTTCGAGTCGGCCAAGGTCCAGGACATCTCCCGCAAGGCGGAGTTGTCGATGGGCTCCATCTACGCCATCTTTCCGAGCAAGGAGCACTTGTTCCAGTCGCTCGTCGAGCGCCGGGGCGGGGAGTTGCGCGACCTGGTCGCGGCCGTGGTCGCCGACGAGGCCGACCCGGTGGCCACCCTCGAAGCGCTTTCGCGGGCCTATGTGACGTACTTCTTCGCCCACCCCGACTTCCTGCGCATGCACATCCGCACCGGCGCCTCCTGGGCTCTCGAGCCAGGCAGCGACGCGGAGCGACGGGCGCTTTCACAGCGCATCCACGACCTCCAGGCGGGGATTTTCGCCCGGGGCGTGGCGGCCCGGGTCTTCGTCGACGAGAACCCGGCCTATCTCTCGGTCCTGTTCACCGGGATCGACCAGGCCCACCTCTCGCACTGGGTGGCCACCGGCATGAAGGGCTCGCGCGAGGATCTCCTCGAAGGGTTCCTCCGGGTGGTCAGGCGAACTTTCCTGCGCGGAGACGGGCCGACCAACCCGCGGCTATAGCGGCTGCGCTAATGATCGCTGGCCCCGGATGGATCAGGACGTTATAGCGAGGGACCAATCCGCCGGGTCCCCCGCAGCAATCCACGGTCGAGAGCAGGACGTCGTGCCAGACGCCAAGGACGAGCGCGCATGAGCAATCCGCCAGCCCAAGCCACCACTCCCTCGGTCCGCAACCCCCATCTCGAGGCCTGGGTCGCCGACATGGCGAAGCTCACCCAGCCCGATCGCATCCACTGGTGCGACGGCTCGGAGGCGGAGCGGGCCTGCTTCACGCAGGAGGCGGTCGACCAAGGCATCCTGATCCCGCTCGACCAGCGCAAGCGTCCCGGTTGCTACCTCCACCGCTCCAATCCGAACGACGTCGCACGCGTCGAGCACCTCACCTTCATCTGTACGCGCTCTAAGGTCGAGGCGGGTCCGAACAACAACTGGATGGATCCGAAGGAGGCCTACGGCAAGCTCGGCAAGCTCTTCGCCGGCTGCATGAAGGGCCGCACCATGTACGTGATTCCATACGCGATGGGCCCGGTCGGCTCGCCGATGGCGAAGATCGGCGTCGAACTCACGGACAGCGTCTACGTGGTGCTGAACATGCGCATCATGACGCGCATGGGCACGGCGGCACTCGATATGCTCGGCGATTCGAACGACTTCAACCGCGGACTGCACTCGACCCTCGACCTCGACCCCGAGAAGCGCTTCATCTGCCACTTCCCCGAGGACAACACGATCTGGTCCACCGGCAGCGGCTACGGCGGCAACGTGCTGCTCGGCAAGAAGTGCCTCGCGCTTCGCATCGGCTCCTACCTCGGCCGAACCGAGGGGTGGCTCGCCGAGCACATGCTCATCCTCGGCGTCGAGAACCCCCAGGGCGAGACGACCTACGTCGCCGCCGCGTTCCCGTCGGCCTGCGGCAAGACGAACTTCGCGATGCTGATCCCGCCCGCGCAGTACAAGGGCTGGAAGATCTGGACGGTCGGCGACGACATTTCCTGGATGCGCGTGGGCACGGACGGTCGACTCTGGGCGATCAATCCGGAAGCCGGCTACTTCGGGGTTGCCCCCGGCACGAGCAACAAGTCGAACCCCAACGCCATGCGCTGCGTCGAGCGCGACACGCTGTTCACCAACGTCGCCCTGACGCCCGACGGCGACGTCTGGTGGGAGGGAATGGACGGCGAGGTGCCCGCCGAACTCACCGACTGGCAGGGGCGCCCCTGGCAGCGGGGCTCCAAGGAGAAGGCCGCCCACCCCAACAGTCGCTTCACCGCGCCGATGTCGAACAACCCGGTGCTGTCGCCCAAGGCGAACGACCCGCAGGGCGTTCCGATCTCCGCGATCATCTTCGGAGGCCGTCGCTCGACGACGGTCCCGCTGGTGCTCGAGAGCTTCAACTGGCCCCACGGCGTCTATCTCGGCGCGACGATGGGCAGTGAGACCACGGCGGCCGCCATCGGCCAGGTCGGCGTCGTGCGCCGCGACCCGATGGCCATGCTTCCCTTCTGCGGCTACGACATGGGCCGCTATTTCCAGCACTGGCTCGACATGCAGCACAAGATTCCCAACCCGCCGCGGATCTTCCAAGTCAACTGGTTCCGCCAGGACAAGGACGGCAAGTTCCTGTGGCCGGGCTTTGGCGACAATATGCGGGTGCTGAAGTGGATCGTCGATCGCGCGGAGGGCCGCGCCACCGCGAAGGAGACCGCGCTCGGCTGGGTGCCGGAGAAGGGCCAGATCGATACGACCGGCCTCGACGCGACACCGGCGCAGATCGACGCGGCGATGGCGATCGACCATGCGGAGTGGAAGCAGGAATTCGAGCTGCAGAAGGAACTCTTCGAGAAGCATGCGGCGACCATGCCGCCGACGCTCGTCCTGCAGCGCGAACTGTTGATGTCGCGGGTCTGACGCCGCTCCGGGCCGCGAGCGATCGCAGCCCGCTCTGGGCGGACCGTCGCTCGTCCCGGAGGGGCGGAGGGCCCGGCCCGCCGCCCCCCTCCGGGTCTCAGCGCAGGTAACCGAGCGCCCGCAGTTGGGCCTCGCGCTCCGCATCGACCTCTGGCGCAGCCTGATCGTTCGACGGCCGGGGAAGTGCCGCGAACGCCCGCGCCTCGGCGCGCAGGACGCCGGAGTAACCGTCGTCCTCGACCGCATCGAGTTCGTCGGGGGCGGCGCGCAGGTCGTAGACACTGGAGAAGAGACCGTCGGTCGTAGTCACGTCGATCAACTTGCTGTCGTCGCGGCCATAGCCCGAGAGGACCCGGTGGCCGTTCGAGTCGAGATCCTCCACCCACACCCGGTGCGGATCGTCGAGTCCCCCGGAATCGACGTCCGCCGGCGGCCGGATGCCGAGCGATCCGAGGATCGTCCCGAACAGGCGGCGCGTCGACACGCGGTGCGCCACGTGCTCGCCCGCGCGCCACTGTCCGGGATACTTCACGACCAGCGGGACGTGAACCTCCGGCTCGAAGGGCAATTGCCCATGGCCGGCCCAGCCGTGCTCGCCCAGAAACTCGCCGTGGTCGGAGGTCACGACGATGAGCGCGTCGTCGTATCGACCCGTGCGGACGAGGGTCTGCACGATCGCACCGACAGCGCGGTCGGCGAGCACGATCTCGCCGTCGTACTGCGAGACGAAGTGCTCCTGCATGCGCGGTTCGACCTTCATGCCGCCGTCCACCGCGACCGTCATCGAGTCCCCGAGATCCGGCTGCTTGGTCGGGAACATGGTGTCGAGCGGTACGGGAGGCGCGTAGGGTTCGTGCGGATCGAGGATGTTGACGAACAGGAAGATCCTGTCGGTCTGCCGCTCGATCCAGTCCGCGACCTCGCGGGCGAGCAGCGGCGGGAAGGAGAGGCCCACGTCGTTCTCGAATTGCTCGAAGCCACGGCCGAAGCCGAACGAGCGCGCCACGAAGGCGTTATTGCCGACGAAGCCCGCCGTGTGGAAGCCGGCTTCGCGCAGGATCTCCGCGAGCGTGCGCGCCCCCTTGCGCATCGGCCGCGCCGTCGTCTCCCGACCGGGCATCCGCTCGGCACCGTGGAAGGACGGCCAGAGGCCGGTGAACATCGAGGCATGCGAGGCCACGGTCCAGGTGCCGGGAGAGGTGGCCCGGTCGTAGACGACGGCGTCACGCGCGAAGCGCTCGATCGAGGGGGCCGTCAGGCGGTGGTAGCCGTAGGTCGGCAGGTGGTCGGCGCGCAGCGTGTCCACGACGACGAGGACGACGTCGCCGGGTACGGGAATCTTCGGACGGGCCTCCCAACCCGCGGCGAGCGATGCCAGAACGAGGGCCAGGAGGCCGCCGCGGCGCACGAAGGTGAAGCGCGGGATTCGGGGCCCTCGGCCGCGCCTCGCGGTGGTGGTTTCGCGTGGGTCCATCGCTCGAGCGCGCTCGCGCGCGACGACGCTAGCATGCGGTCGGTCGCGGCGGCGACCGGTTTTCTCGGCGACGACGCGGACGGGTGCTTGCCGCGGGGCCCGCCTAACGCACGATCGAGGCGAAGGCGTGCCGGGCGAAGTCGAGCGCACCCGACGGGAAGATGCCGAGCAACAGAGTGCCGAGCGCCGCAACCAGGAGAGCCGCGTTCAGGTACGGCCGCGACTCCCAGGCGGGAACGTCCTTCACGGGGTCGCGCATCCACATCGCGATGATGACACCCAGGTAGTAGTAGGCGGCGATCGCGCCGTTCAGGACGAGCAGGATCGCGAGCCAGAACCAGCCGGAATTCACGGCGGCCTCGACCAGGTAGAGCTTGCCGACGAAGCCCGCAAGCGGCGGAATGCCGGTGAGCGAGAGCAGGAAGATCGTCATGGCGCCCGCGAGGAGCGGCCGGCGATCGGCCAGTCCCCGCCAGTCTTCGAGGTTCTCGTTGGTGTCGCCGCGCACGCCGAGGGCGATCACCCCTCCGAAAGCGCCGAGCGTCGTGAAGGCATAGGTGAGCAGGTAGAACAGGAGGGCTGCACCGCCTCGGGAGGTCCCGACCACGACCCCCGTCAGGAGATACCCGGCGTGCGCGATGCTCGAGTAGGCGAGCATACGCTTCACGTTCGACTGCACGAGGGCGAGCACGTTGCCCACGGTCATCGTTGCGATCGCGAGTACCCAGAGGACCTTCTGCCAGTCGAGGTGGAGCGGCGCGAGTGCGGTGAGGAAGCGACGGGCCATCCCGGCGAAGGCCGCCGCCTTCACGCCGACCGCCATGAAGGCGGTGACCGCCGACGGCGCCCCTTGGTAGACGTCGGGCGTCCAGAACTGGAACGGAACGATCGCCGCCTTGAAGCCGAGTGCGACGATGAGCAACGCGAGGCCGCCGAGGACCGCGACCCGCGGTGCGGTACCGAGCCCGGCGCGGATGCCGTCGTAGCTCGTGGCTCCCGTCGCGCCGTAGAAGGCGGCGATACCGTAGAGCAGGAAGCAGGTCGCGAATGCCCCCAAGATGAAGTACTTGAGAGCGGCCTCGCCCGACGCACGGTCGCGTCGATGGATGCCCGCCAGCACGTAGGCCGAGAGCGACATGACCTCGATGCCGAGGAACAGCAGGACCAGGTCGCGCGAGGCGGCCATGATCATCATGCCCGCGGTCGCGAAGAGAACCAGCGGGTAGAACTCGCGGGCGCGCACCCCGATCATCTCGAGATAGCCCTGCGCCATGAACATCGACATCGAGGCGGCTAGCAGGAAGACCAGGTTCGAGAAGAGCGCGAGGCCGTCGAGCGCGAAGGTCGCCCCGAAGGACGACCGGTCGCTGCCCCACAGCACCAGCGTTGCGACCAGCCCCGCAAAGACACCGGCCTGCGACATCCACATGACAGACGTCGTGTCGGGACGCTCCTCGGCGAACACCGCGTAGAGCAGCGCGACCATCCCGCCGAGCGCCACGATCGCGAAGGGTGCGATCGACTGCCACTCGGCCGCGCCGAACGGAACCTGGATCATGGGTGCACCGTCCCGGCCGCGTCGGCCGCCCGCGGCCCGACGGGAGCCCCGATCCCGAGCGACTGCGACGGGTGCGAGTCCTCGCCCGCCATGTAGCGACTGGCGCCCGCCCGGTGGAGCCGATCGAGCAGGACGTGCACGGTAGGCTCGATCCGACGCAGGAACGGCTTGGGGTAGAGCCCGATCCAGAAGATGAGCACCAGGATCGGCAGGAGCGCCCCGACCTCACGCGGGTCCAGGTCGTGGAGCGAGCGGTTCGCCTCGTTGGTGACCGGACCGAAAACAACCCGCTGGTACATGGTCAGCATGTAGCCGGCGCCGAGCACGACGCCGATCGTCGCGATCGAGCCGGCCCAGGGATGAGCGCGGAAGGCCCCGAGCAGGATCAGGAACTCGCCGACGAAGCCGTTGGTCCCCGGCAGGCTGATCGACGACAGGGTCACGACCAGGAACAGCGCCGAGAATACCGGGATCAGGCTCCACAACCCGCCGTACTCGGCGATCTGGCGGGTGTGGCGGCGGTGGTAGATGTAGCCGACGAGGATGAAGAGCGCGCCGGTCGAAAGTCCGTGGTTCACCATCTGCAGGACGCTGCCGGTGATCCCGATCGTGTTGAAGGTGTAGAGCCCGAGCATGATGAACCCGAGGTGGCTCACCGAGGAGTAGGCGACGAGCCGCTTCATGTCGGGCTGCGGGAAGGCGACCATGGCGCCGTAGATGATGCCGATGACCGCGAGCAGGATGATGTAGGGAAACGCATCCTGTGCCGCGACCGGGAACATCGGGAGCGCGAAGCGCAGGAATCCGTAGGCGCCCATTTTCAGCAGCACTCCCGCGAGATCGACCGAGCCGCCGGTCGGCGCCTCGGTGTGCGCGTCGGGCAGCCAGGTGTGCAGCGGCACCATCGGCACCTTGATCATGAAGGCGACCGCAAAGGCCGCGAAGCAGGCGAGCTGCTCGGTGTAGGTGAGCGGCGTACCGTAGAGCGAGAGGATGTCGAAGCTCATCCTGCCGGTCGCCGCGGCCTGCCGAAGCACGACGTAGACCATCGCGACCATCATCAGGGCGCTGCCGGCCATCGTGTAGAGGACGAACTTGATCGCCGCGTAGCGGCGGCGCGGCCCGCCCCAGATGCCGATCACGAAGGCCATCGGGAAGAGCATGAGTTCCCAGAACATGAAGAACAGGAACAGATCGGTCGAGGCGAGGGCGCCGAGCATGCCCCACTCGAGGAGCAGCATGAAGAAGAGGAACTCCTTCAGGCGCTTTTCGATGTCGTGCCAGCCAGCGAGCAGGATGATCGGCGTGAGGAAGGTCGTCAGCACGATCAGCCAGAGCGAGAAGCCGTCCACGCCGAGCGAGTAGGAGACGCCGAGGCTCGGCATCCACGAGGCGTGCTCGTTCAGCTGCAGGGTGCCGACCGTCGGGTCGAAGAGCTGCAGCATCCGCAGGGACAGGAGAAAGGGCACCAGCGACAGCGCGAATGAGACCGAGCGCAGGACGTTCTCGCTGCGGGTCGGCATCGCCAGCACGACGAGGGCCGCGAGCAGCGGCGTCCAGACGATGGCGGAGAGGATCGAGTGTTCCATCACCGTTCCCCGCTCACCGCCACAGCCAGTAGACGCCGGCTGTGAATACCGCGCCGAGCAGCATCGCAAAGGCGTAGTGCTGGACGTTCCCGGTCTGCAGCCGGCGGCCGGCGCTCGCTGCTCCACCGAAAAAGCTGGCCACTCCGTTGACCGTCCCGTCGATGACCGAGGCGTCGATGACCTTCCAGAAGAAGCGCGAGGCCGCGGCGTAGGGCTGCAGGATGAAGGTGTCGTAGATCTCGTCCACCCAGTACTTGCCCCACAGGAGATCGTAGATCCTAGGGAACCGCGCCTGCATCTCGTCGGGAACGGTCGAAGGCCGGGCGTACATCTTCCATGCTGCGAAGATCGCGCCGAATGCGACCGCCGTGGTCACGAGCATGAGGAGGAGCGGGGTCGCGCCGCCGGCCTCTACCGCATGGCCCTCGGCGTGCGCCCCGTGCGCGGCCTGCGCCAGTACCGGCTCGAGGTAGCGCCCGAAGCGATCGCCCCACAGAAATCCGTGCGGAAGACCGACCCAGCCGCCCACGATCGAGAGGACCGAGAGGATCACGAGCGGGATCGTCATCGTCGACGGCGACTCGTGGACGTGCGCCTCGACCTCGTGGTCCATGCGGCTCTCGCCCTCGAAGGCGAGGAAGTAGGCGCGAAACATGTAGAAGGCGGTGAGACCGGCCGCGATCACTCCGAGCAGCCAGAGGACCGGGTGGCCGTGCATGAAGGCCGCCTCGAGGACCATGTCCTTCGAGAAGAAGGCGGCGAGCGGCGGGACCCCGGCGATCGCGAGCGTTCCGACCAGGAACGTCTTCGACGTGATCGGCAGGTGGCGCTTCAATCCGCCCATCTTGAAGACGTCGAGTTCGCCGTGGAGCGCATGCATGACGCTGCCCGCACCGAGGAAGAGCAGCGCCTTGAAGAACGCGTGCGTCATCAGGTGGAAGACACCCGCGGCGAAGGCCCCGACGCCGACGCCGAGGACCATGTAGCCGATCTGGGAGATCGTCGAGTAGGCGAGGATCTTTTTGAGGTCGCGCTGCACGAGCGCGATCGACGCGGCGAAGACCGCCGTGACCGCGCCGATCGTCGCCACCACCTGCATGGCGGTCGGCGACTCGACGAACAGGGGCGAGAGCCGCGCCATCATGTACACGCCGGCGGTGACCATGGTCGCCGCATGGATCAGCGCGGAGACCGGAGTCGGACCCGCCATCGCGTCGGGGAGCCATATGTAGAGGGGGATCTGGGCCGACTTGCCAGTGGCGCCGACGAGCAGCAGCAGGCAGATCGCCGTCACGATCCCGGGCGAGCGCAGCGCGAGTTCCGGCGCGAGCCGGTTCACGTCCGTGAACGCGAGCGTCGGCGAACCCGCCGCGGCGAGACTCCAGAACAGCAGGAACAGGCCGGTCAGGAACGCGGCGTCGCCGACCCGGTTCGCGACGAAGGCCTTGCGGCCGGCGTCGGCGTTCGCGGGATCGGAGTACCAGAAGCCGATGAGGAGATAGGAACAGAGGCCGACGCCCTCCCAGCCGATGAAGAGCACCGGCAGGGAGTCGGCGAGCACCAGCACGAGCATCGCCGCGGTGAAGAGGTTCAGGTAGGCGAAGAAGCGCGGCAGATCCGGGTCGTCATGCATGTACCCGAGCGAGTAGAGATGGATCAGAAACCCCACGCCGGCGACCACGAGGAGCATGACACTGGTCAGGGCGTCGAGACGAAAGGCCAGGTCCACCCGCAAAGGCGAGACGTCGATCCAGGTCGACACCAGGTCGACCAGCGAATGCCCCTCCTCGAGTTGCCAGAAACGGGCGATGGCAAAGAGCACGAGCAGGAAGGCGACCAGCACGGAGCCAGGGCCGACGATCTTCGCGAGCGGGCGCCGGTCGGTGCTCGCCGCAAACATGCAGATCGCCGCGCCGAGCAGCGGCAGCAGCGGGATCAGGCGGAGCAGCGGGGTTTCGAACTCGGTCATGGGGATCGACCCGGTCTTTCCTCTTCGACAGCCGCGGGGTTCAGCCCCGAAGGTCGTCGATCTCGTCCGCGTCGAGCGTCCGCCGCTGCGCGAAATTCGCCAGGATGATCGCGAGCCCCACCGCCGCCTCCGCCGCGGCGACCGTCATCACGAAGAAGACGATTACCTGCCCGTCCATCGACTGCTGCTGGCGGGCGAGTGCGACAAACGTGAGGTTGACCGCGTTCAGCATGAGTTCGATCGCCATGAAGACGACGATCAGGTTGCGGCGCAGGAGCACGCCGAGGGCCCCGATCGAGAAGAGGACCGCCGACAGTGCGAGGTAGTGGCCGACCGGGACGCCCATCGCTCTCAGGCTTTCCGCCGCGCGAGCACGACCGCTCCGACGACCGCGACCATGAGCAGGAGGCTCGTGATCTCGAACGGCAGGACGTGCCGGGTAAAAAGCCGCTCGGCGAGTGCTTCGGTCGAGCCGAAGGAGGCCGGGAGCGCGACGTTCTCGCCGCGCTTGGCGACGACGAGTGCGCCGAGTTCGAAGGCGAGCGCAGCCACGGTCAGGGTCGCGGCGAGCCGGAGGCCCCCGCGCCCCTCGAGGCGCACCTCGTCGCCGGCCGAGAGCAGCATGATGACGAAAAGAAACAACACCATGATCGCGCCCGCGTAGACGATGACCTGCAGGAAGGCGACCAGGTGCGCGTCGAGCATCACGAACATCGCCGCGATCAGGAACAGGGTGTTCACCAGCGCGAGCGCGCAGTAGACGGGGCTGCGGTGCAGGATCACGACGAGCGCGGAGACGACCGACAGGATGGCGAGCAGCCAGAAGGCGATCATCGCACGGTCCATCCTTGCAGGGCGAGGGCGAGCACGGCACTGATCGCCACGTTCACCAGAGCGATCGGCAGGAGACGCTTCCAGCCGAGATTCATCAGCTGGTCGTAGCGCAGGCGCGGCAGCGACCAGCGGATCAGGATCTGCAGCCAGCAGAACAGGAAGAGCTTCAGCAGGAACGAGAGTACCTGCAGCAGGGTCACGAGCAGAGAGGGCAGTGCCAGCGAGAGACCACCCGGAAAGTGGAACCCGTCGCGCTGCAGCCACGGCACCTGCCAGCCGCCGAAGAAGAGCGTCGTCACCAAGGCCGCGACAATCGCGACCTCGACGAAATCGGCCAACATGAAGACCGACTGCTTCGAGCCGGAGTACTCGGTGAAGAAGCCGGCGATCAGTTCCGACTCGGCTTCGGGCAGGTCGAAGGGCGCCCGCTTGGACTCCGCCATGCCGGCGATGAAGAGGATGACGAGCGCGAGCGGCTGGTAGAAGACCCCCCAGGCGGGGATCACGCCCCACATGAGTTGCCCTTGTGCGCGCACGATCTGCTGCAGGTCGAGCGTGCCGAAGGTGAGCACGACGGCGACCAGCGCGAGGCCCATCGCGATCTCGTAGGAGATCATCTGCGCGGAGCCGCGGATTCCCCCGAGCAGCGCGTAGCGCGAGTTGGAGGCCCAGCCGCCGAGCACGACGCCGTAGACGCCCATAGAGACCAGCGCGAGCACGAAGAGGATGCCGACGTTCAGGTCGACCGCCTGCAGGTTGATCGTCCGGCCGCCGACTTCGAGGACGTCGCCGAACGGGATCACCGCGAAGGTGAGGAAGAGCGGAAAGAGCGCGAGGAAGGGGGCGAGCCAGTGCAGGAAGTGGTCCGCGCCTTCGGGCACGATGTCTTCCTTCGTGAAGAGCTTCAGGGGATCGGCCATCAGCGTGTTGACGATGCCGAGATTGAACGGGAGGATCCCGCCGAAAAGGTTGGCGCGGTTGGCCCCGACCCGGTCCTGGATGAGCGCCGAGCCCTTGCGCTCGACCCAGAGCAGGAGAATGCCCACCTGGAGAACGAGCAGGAGGGCCACCAGGCACTTGGTGAAGATGATCAGCAGGTCCATCGGGGGGGTTCCAGATCGCGCGTCGGGGCGCTCAGTCCCATTCCAGGGCCCCGACCTTCCAGACGTAGGCGAGGCCCACGGCGAGGACGAGGACGAAGGCCGCCATCTCAGCGAGCCCGAACCACCCCAGGCGCCGGAAGACGACAGCCCACGGGTACATGAACACCACCTCCACGTCGAAGACGATGAAAAGGATCGCCGTGAGGTAGAACTTGACCGGGAAGCGGTGCGTCTTCACCTCGCCGACCGCCCGGTTGCCCGCCTCGAAAACCGCCGCCTTGGCGCGGTTGGGAGAGCGACGGCCGAGGACCCAGCTGGCCCCCACCATGATCGCAACGACCAAGGCGCAGAGTCCGGCGCTGATCAGCACCGCAAGGTATGAGTCTTCCACCAGGCCGGCCCCGCGAGCTCGGGCGGGCGCCGCACGCGTCCGCCGCAACTCGCGAGTAGCTAGGGAAAGCGCCCCCCGGTGTCAAACTTCCCATCGGCCGCTGCCGGCGGTCGGACTCTGGCGAACGAACGCCGCCGCTGATAGGCGCGCGGCATGACGACGCCGTCCGCCTTCCGCGACGCGACGTCCGACCGGCTTGGCGCCCTGGTCGGCCGCACCTGGCCCGGGGCGCGCGTCGTCGCGGTCGAGCCGCTCGCCGGCGATGCCTCGGCTCGCCGCTACGTCCGGCTCCGGCTCGAGGGCGCGGGGCCCGAGACGACCGTCGCGATGCTCCTGCCGCCCGGAGAGTCGCACGCTTCCGAGGAACTCTCGGGGGCGGACGAGGCGCCGTCGGATCTGCCGTTCGTCGACGTCGGACGCTTTCTCGAGTCGCGCGGCCTGCCCGTACCCGCGATCCACGCAGCCGCAGTCGACGAGGGCGTCCTGCTGCTCGAGGACATCGGCGACCTACCGCTTGCCGAGGGGCTCGGCGACGATCCGGTGCCGCTGCGCCGGGCGGTCGACCTGCTCGCGCGACTTTCCGCACTCGGCTCGTCCCCCGATCCAGCCTGTCGTGCTTTCCGGACGAGCTACGACCGGGCGCTCATCGGCCGCGAACTCGAGGTGGTCCACACGCACGGCTTCGCGCCGTTGCCCGGCGGACCGCCGCGACGACCCGGCGACGACCCGGCGCTGGAGTCCGAACTCTCCCGGCTCGGCGACGCGGTCGCGGCCCTGCCGAGCGTGCTGATGCACCGCGACTTCCACGCCTGGAACCTGCATCTCGCGCCCGGCGACCGGCTCGTCGTCATCGACTTCCAGGACGCGACGCTCGGGCCGGCGCTCTACGACCTCGCGAGCCTCTTCACCGACCGCGACAGCCATCGCTTCGTCGCTCCCGCGGTCGAGGCGGAACTCGTCGAGCGCTACGCGCAGCGCCTGCGCGAACTCGGCGGCCCGGACCTCGGCACCGGGCCGGTCCTGCGCGACGCCTACTTCACCGCGGTCGCCTACCGCACCCTGCGCGTAATCGGCCGCTTCGGCTTCCTCGCCATCGAGCGCGACAAGCCGGGCCACCTGCGCTTCCTCGAGCCGATGGCCCGCCAGACCCGGCGCGCCCTGCTCGCGACGGGACGCCGCGAACTGCTCGACCTGGTCGCAGCGCGCCAGCCGGCCTTCGCCTGAGGAATGCACGGATGCCGACGCCTCCGCCGCCGCGCGCGATGATCCTCGCAGCTGGTCTCGGCACGCGGCTGCGCCCGCTCACCGTGCGGACGCCGAAGCCGCTCATCGAGGTCGCCGGCCACCCGCTCATCGCCTACGGCATCGGGCTCCTGCGCAGCCACGGCATCGAGGACGTCGTCGTGAACCTGCACCACCTCGGCGAGCAGGTCGTTCGCGCGCTCGGGGATGGCGCGTCGCTCGGCGTCCGGCTGCACTACTCGCTCGAGACCGAACTGCTCGACACCGGTGGCGGCATCCGCCAGGCGGCCCCGCTCTTCGAGCAGATCGGCCGCGAGCGCGGCGATCCGCGCGGCCCGATCGTCATCGCGAATAGCGACGTCATCTCCGAAATCCCGGTCTCCGACGTCGTCCGGATGCACCGCGAGCGCGGCGCGCTCGTGACGATGGTGCTGCGGCCGGATCCGCACGCCGCGGGCTACGGCCTCTTCGGCATCGACGAGGCCGGCCGCATCCGGCGCTTCCTCGGCGAGGGATCCGACGACCCGTCGCTGCGCGAGATGATGTTCGCATCGCTCCACGTGATCGACCCCTCGGTGATCGACCGGATGCCGGCCGGCGTGGCCTTTGGCACCATGCGCGACCTCTACCCCACCCTCTTCCGCGAGGGCGGCCGCTTCGAGGGCTTCGTCTACCGCGGCCCCTGGTACACGGCCGACACCGCGGCCGATCTCGCCGCGACCTCGGCGGCGCTCGGCCGCGGACTGCCCTCCTACATGGGGCGAGGGACGGCTCCCGCAACCGGCTGAACCGGGCCCGGCCTCCGGGGCGAGGTTGCCCCGGCACCGGCAGGTGGACGGTCGGCGAATTGCCGAGCCGAACCCACCGTGCTAGCGCCGTGGAAGCATGAATCCGCCGGACGCCGTGCCGGAATCCATCGACCTGTCAGGCCTGAACGATCGATTCGAGACCGCATCCCCGGAGGACATCCTCCGTTGGACCGTGGGGTCCTTCGCGCCCGATGCGGTACTGACGATGTCCTTCCAGCACGAGGGGGTCGTCATCGCGCACATGCTGCGCGAGGTCGCCCCGGGCACGCCGATCCTGTTCATCGACACCGGCTACCACTTCCCCGAGACGCTGGCGTACCGCGACGACCTCGTTGCGCGCTTCGGGTTCCCGGTGCGCAACCTCCGCTCGGCGATGCCGCGCGAGGAGTTCGTCGCCCGGCACGGCGACGACCTTTACGACCGCGACCCCGACCTCTGCTGCAAGATCAACAAGGTCGAACCGATGCAACTCGCGCTCGTCGGGGTGCGCGCCTGGATCAACGGGCGGCGACGCGATCAGGCGTCGACCCGCACCCGGATGCCGATCGTCGAACGTCTGGGCGGCGGGATCGTCAAGGTGAACCCGCTCGCCAACTGGAACTCGCGGGACACGTGGCGCTACATGTCGCTCCACGAGATCCCGACCCACCCTCTCTTCGAGCAGGGCTACACCTCGATCGGCTGCGCCCCCTGCACGCGCCCGGTACTCGCCGGCGAGGACGAGCGGGCCGGCCGTTGGGCGGGCCGCGGCAAGGTCGAGTGCGGGCTCCACACCTTTCTCGATCCTGAGTCCGAAGCCGAGTCCGAACCCGAGGAGTGACCGACGACCGGCGCGCCCGCGCCGCGTGACCACCGGTCGAATCCCCGGCGAAGCGAGCAAGGGTGGCGCGCTGGCAAGATGCCGGACCGTCCCCCTGCGATCACTCCTCGCGCAGGTCCTCGTCGCCGGAGAGAAGGAGCAGCCCACCGACCCGCTGGATGATCCAGCGGTGGATGCGGGAAGCCCAGGCGTCGCTGCGCTCCCCCGCCATCGGCCAGTGGCCGCCCTCGAGGAGGAGGAAATCCGCGCCGATCCCGCGCGCCAGAACCTCGGCCGCGAACGGAGCCACCAGCGCATCGGCCTGCTGGGCGACGACCAGCGTCGGCACGACCGGCTCCCCGGGGGCGAGCATGGCGCCGCGCAGCGACGCGAGTAGCCTCGCGGGCTCCGGTCGCAGGGATGCGCCCAACCGCGCCACGGCCTCGGTCGAGAGACCAGCGAAGCTGGGGTGCCCCGGAGCCGGCGGGGGAAGCACGCCCCCGAAGAGTCGCAGCCGAAGTCGCTCGACAGGCGGGGCGATCGCGCGGGCGCCCTCCACGAGCGGCGCCACCGCAACCGCGGCCCGGAGGCCACCGCCCGCAGCGAGGGCCAGGGCCACGAGCCCACCCACGTCATGGCCGACTAGGATCGCCGGCGCCGGCAGTCCGCGCAGGACTCCCGCCACGGCGGCGCTCCAACCCGACAGCCCCCGGTTGCGGCCCGATCCCCGGGTCGCCTCCCCGGCGGCGGCCGCAGCGCGGACGTCGAGCAGATGGCATCGCCACCCGCGGTGGGCCATGGCCCCGGCGACGCATGCCCAGAGCCCGGGGTCGGCCCAGAGCCCATGCACGAAGACCAGGTCGGTCGCGTAGCGCGGGCTCTCGGGCTCGATCGAAGAGAGGTGAGGGGTCTCCGTCACCGACTCGTGCCCTCCCGCAACGAAAAGAGCCCCCGTGTCCTGAGACCGAGGGCTCTTCTCTTGGTTTGGGCCTTGCGACCCACTCGCCTGACGAAAGGTCGTTCGAAACGGTCTTGACTGATTCCGGGACGGCCTCTCTGCCGGCCCGGGTACTGCAGATACTACGGGACGGAATTACTTCTTTTTGGCCGGAGCCTTTTTGGCCGGAGCCTTCTTGGCCGGAGCCTTCTTGGCCGGAGCCTTCTTCTTAGCCTTCGACGCAGTCGTCTTCTTCTTCGCAACTGGCATGAGTGCCTCCTTCGTCATTCCTTCTCAGGCGAGTCCTCAACCACCACCCCACCCCACAACCAATGACAGGCTTGTACGCCGAAGACGGGGCTCATGTCAATAGCTTGAGAATGACTTTTTAAAATCGACCCTCGAAAACTCCGATGGCTTTCCCCACTCATAATGACGTTTCCGAGCATGAGTGGCAGACCCGAGAACCTCGTTATGCTCTCGGCTGCGAACCGGGTGCGCTTGCAGGCGCGCTTGCAGGCGCGCTGGCAGACGCGCTATCCCTCGACCGTGGGGTGGTGGGGGAACAAGGTTCGGAGCTGGGCGGGCGAGGCCTGGGAACGGCTCCCGATTCGGCGGGGGCGCTGGATCGCGCGCGGGCTCGTCGCGGTGGCGCTCTTCATGCTCGCGTCGGCGATCACCGGCGACCGCGGACTCGTGCGCATCCATGCCCTGCGCGAGGAACTGCGGGAAGTCGACGGGCACAACTTCGACCTCATGCAGTCGGCGAACCGGCTGCAGTCGCAACTCGATCGACTCGAGACGGACGCCGAACTCGAGCGACTCGCGCGCAAGCAACTGCTGGTGCGCGACGGCGAAACGCTCTACCAGCTCGCCGATGCCGCGCAGCGACGGGATCGCGCCGACACGAAGCACCGCTGACCCGCGAGTTCCGCGGCAAAGGAACCTGCCCGCGGCTCAGTCTTCGTCCTGCTCTCCCGCGGTGAGTTCGTCGTACTCTTCGAGATCCATGAGTTCGCCGAGTTCCTCCTCGTCGCGCAACTCGATCTCGAGCAGCCAGCCTTCGCGCATCGGATCCTCGTTGATCAGCGAGGGCTGATCCTCCACGTCGGGATTCGTCGCGAGCACGATGCCGGTCACCGGGGCGATCAGTTCGCGCAACTCTCCGGCCGACTCCACCTCGCCGAGCGGCTCGCCGCGTTCGATCTCCTCTCCGGCCTCCGGCAGGTTGACCGAAACCAGCTCGCCGAGCTTCTCCTGCAGGAAGTCCGTCAGCCCGATGTAGGCGGACTCGCCGTCGATCCGCACCCAGAGATGCTCATCGGAGTATTTCGTCTTGTCGGCCATGAAGCACCCTCGCAGCAACACCCTCGCAGCAACTTTCGAGGGGTCCTAAGATCGAGCGCTCGGCTAGTCAAGCCAGCCATCGGCATCTTTTCGAACCACGGAGGCCGATGTCCTCCGGGGCGGGGTGCCCCGAGACATGGTCACCCCGCCCCGTTGGACCGTCCAGCCCTGCCACCACCCCACCCGCCGAGGAGAAGCCTCCACACCACACGGCCCCCGCTTCTCCTCCCCGGTTCGCCGCGCCCCCGGACGCTGGGCGCGGCGGATCCTGATCGTGTGCGACGCGCGCCGTCGGATCGACGACGGCGCGCATCCTCGGCGAGGGCAGCCCGGGGGCGCGCCGCTGCGCCCCCGGGCCCGCGCTCAGGAGCAGCCGCTGGTCGCCCCGCAATTCGAGCATCGATAGCAGGACCCGTTGCGGATCATGATGGAGCCGCAGTCGGGACAACTCGGAGCGTCCGCCTGCGGGCTGAAGGTGATCGTGGCACCCGTCGTGCGGCGCGAAGCGGCCCCCGACACCACCTCCGCGCCCGGGAAGGGCTCCTCCTGCGCAGCACCGCCGTCGTCCGAGGAAAGGCCGACCAGGCTGCGCCTCTCGGCGGTCAGGAAGCGCACGCCGAGGAAGCGGAAGATATAGTCGGTGAGCGACTTGGCGAAGGGAACCTCCGGGTTCTTGGTGAACCCGGACGGCTCGAACCGCACGTGGCCAAACTTGGCAACCAGCGCGTCGAGCGGGACGCCGTACTGCAACGACATCGAGGTCAGCGTGGCGATCGTGTCCATCAAGCCGGAGATGGTGCTGCCCTCCTTGGCCATCTTGATGAAGATCTCGCCGGGCGTGCCGTCGTCGTAGAAGCCGACGTGGATGTATCCCTCGTGGCCTGCGACGTCGAACTTGTGGCGGATCGAGCGGCAATCCGCAGGCAGGCGACGGCGCACCGGGCGGAACTCGGCGACCGGCGCCTCGGCGGGAGCCTGCGCCTCGACGGCCTTGGTCTTGGTCTCCCCCCTGGAGGTGTTGAGCGGCTGGATGCGCTTGCAGCCGTCGCGGTAGATGGCGACCGCCTTCAGTCCGAGCTTCCAAGCGAGCAGGAAGGCGTTCTCGACGTCCTCGACCGTCGTGGTCGCGGGCATGTTGATCGTCTTCGAGATCGCGCCCGACAGGAAGGGCTGCACCGCGCCCATCATGCGGAGGTGCCCGGAGGGCGAGATCGTGCGCGAACCCTTGGCCGCCTTGAAGGCGCAGTCGAAGACCGGGAGATCCTCGTCGCGCAGGGCGGGCGCACCCTCGATCGTGTCCTCTTGGTCGATGTAGTCGACGATCGCCTCGACCTCGCGCTCGTTGTAGCCGAGCCGACGCAACGCGCCCGGCACGGTGCGGTTCACCATCTTGAGCATGCCGCCGCCGACGAGCTTCTTGTACTTCACCAGCGCGATGTCGGGCTCGACCCCGGTCGTGTCGCAATCCATCATGAAGGCGATCGTGCCGGTCGGCGCGAGCACCGTGGCCTGCGAGTTGCGGAACCCGGCCTCGCGCCCGAGCGAGAGCGCCTGGTCCCAAGAGGAGCGCGCCGCGTGGAGCAGGTCGAGCGGCACCAGCGTCGGCGAGAGTTTCATCGCCTGATTGCGGTGCTTCTCGACCACGCCGAGCATCGGCTCGCGGTTCTTCTCGTAGCCCTCGTAGGGTCCGAGCACCGTGGCGAGGCGGGCGGACTGCTGATAAGCCTGGCCGCAGAGCAGCGCCGTGACCGCGCCCGCGTACTGGCGGCCCGCCTCGGAATCGTACGGCATGCCGAGTTCCATGAGCAGGGCACCGAGGTTCGCGAACCCGAGGCCGAGTTCGCGGAAGGCGTGGGCGTTGCGCCCGATCTCCGGCGTCGGGTAGCTCGAGGCGTCCACGACGATGTCCTGCGCGGTAATGAGGACGTCGACGGCGTGGCGGAAGCCCGCCGTGTCGAACTCGCCCGCTTCCGACACGAACTTCATGAGGTTGATCGACGCGAGATTGCAGGCCGAGTCGTCGAGGTGCATGTACTCGCTGCAGGGATTCGACGCGTTGATCCGACCGCTGTTCGGGCAGGTGTGCCAGGCGTTGATCGTCGTGTCGAACTGCATGCCCGGATCGCCGCAGAAGTGCGCGGCTCCGGCGATCATGCGCATGAGTTCACGGGCCTTGTAGGTCTGCGCGGTCTCGCCCGAGGTGACGTAGCGGGTCTGCCACTCGGCGTCGGCCTCGACCGCCCGCATGAACTCGTCGGTCACGCGCACCGAGTTGTTCGCGTTCTGGAAGAAAATCGAGCTGTAGGCCGGGCCGTCGAGCGAACCGTCGTAGCCCGCGTCGATCAGAGCCCAGGCCTTGCGCTCCTCTTCCGCCTTGCACTGGATGAAGTCGGTCACGTCGGGATGGTCGATGTTCAGGACGACCATCTTGGCCGCGCGCCGCGTCTTGCCGCCTGACTTGATGACTCCGGCCGAGGCGTCGGCCGCGCGCATGAACGACACCGGGCCGGAGGCCGTGCCGCCGCCGCCGAGGCGCTCCTTCGAGGAGCGGATACCCGAGAGGTTCACCCCGGAGCCGGACCCGCCCTTGAAGATGACCCCCTCGCGACGATACCAGTCGAGGATCGAGTCCATCGTGTCGTTGACGGAGAGGATGAAGCAGGCGGAGCACTGCGGCTTCTCCTCGACGCCGACGTTGAACCAGACCGGGGAGTTGAACGAGGCCTTCTGCTTGACGAGGAGATGCGTGAGCTCGTCCGCAAACACGTCCGCGTCTCCCGGCGTCGCGAAGTATCCCTGCTCCTCGCCCCAGCACCTGATCGAGCGGACGACCCGACCGACCAACTGCTTCACGCTGGTCTCGCGGTCCGGGGTGCCCGGCGTGCCGCGGAAGTACTTCGAAGCGACCACGTTGGTGGCCAGCTGCGACCATGCGGCGGGCACCTCGATGTCGTTCTGCTCGAAGACGACCTCGCCGCCCTCGCCGCTGATCACGGCGCTGCGGTGCTCCCAGGTCTCGCTCTCGATCGGGTCGATCCGATCCCGGCCGGCGCGCAGCGCGGCCTCGTCGGGCAGCGTGAAGCGTCGCTGCACGTGCAGCCCCTTCGCGCCGGTCGCGGGAGTCGTCGCCACCCCCTCCACCTCGTCGGAAACCTTTGCCTGCATAGACCTTTCCACGCCTCGCCCCCCCTTCGTCTTCGTTTCGCCCGCGTCGGCCTCCCCGGCCGCCGCCACCCGGTTCCGGTCGTCCCCGGCGCGCCCCCGCGTCGGGTCCAGCATCTTGGGTGGGCGCCGCATCTGCCACACCACCTGTAGTGCTGTCAAGGGCAGCCTGCCGTCCGGGGTCCGGGCATGATCGAGTCCCTGCGCGACCTGCTCGGAAAGGCCCTCCAGAGCGCCGGACTCGAGGCCACGGGCGATGCCTGGAAGGTCGGGGACGCCTGGGAGGCCGCGGTGGGTCCGACCGTCGCCGCGCATGCGGCCCCGGCCGGGCTGGTCCGCGGGGAACTCCTGGTGGCGGCGCCCGACGCCGTGTGGCGCCAGGAACTGGCGCTGCTCGCACCCGAAATCAAGATGAAAATCAATCGCGCACTCGGCCGCGACGTGGTGCAGCGGGTGCGAATCATCGCCGGGCCCGCGGCGCCGCGCTCCGAGCCCGAGGTTCGCAGCGACGGCGCCGACGGCGCGCGGCCTGCGGGCGGGCCTGCCGCAGCGCCACCCAACGCGGAGTCGACGACCGGCGGCCGCGGATCGAAGGGTCGCAACGGGGATCGGGACACGCGCCGACGGGGATGATACAAGCCGATCCGCGCGTTCCGCCTTCCGCCCATCGGCGGCCCGCGGCGCGAGGGGGGACCGGGTGATGGGCTGCTGTCGTCGAAGGGATGGGTCGGGACGCTCCACGCGGCCCCTTGGCGCCGACGGGTCCTTCGTCCCCGGTCGGAGCCGGCCGTGAGCCGCGCCCGCCGCGACCGTTTCTCCGGTCTGGCCGGCAGCGCCCGCCCCGGCGGCGGGGGCAGTTCGCCGGGACGGGCGCTGGCCCTCCTGCTCGGCGCCGTCGGCCTCGGGTCGCTCGCCTTCGCGGCATGGGCCGGATCGGGCAAGCCGCGCGCCGAGGTGGTGCGCCCGGCGACCGTGATCGGACGCCAGACGCCGTTCTCGGTGCGTATCGACGGTGGTCGCGCCGGCCTGCGCTCGATCATCGTGCGCCTCGAAGGTGCGGCGGGAGCAGGGCGACTCTTCGAGAAGGAGATCCCGGCCGACGGGTTGCTCGGAAGCGGCGTACGCAGCGAATGCCTCGACATGGTCCTCGACGGATCGACCGCGGGCGTCGCCGAGGGGGACGCCCGCATCGTCGTCCTCGCCTCGGACTGGTCGCCACTCGGTCGCCTGCGCGGCCCGAGCGAGATCCTCTCGGTGCCGGTGACGGTCGACCTGACGGCGCCCGCGGCGACCCCCGTCGTGAGCACGTCGATGGCGCAGCGCGGCGGGAGCGCGGTCGTGGTCTACCGGGTCGCGGCCGAGGCCGTCCGCTCCGGCGTCGAGGTCGGCGGCAAGCGTTTCCCCGGCCGGACCGGTTTCTTCGCCGACCCGACGCTCGCGGTCGCGCTGTTCGCGATCCCGCAGGACGCCGAGGCTCCGATCCAGCCGCAGGTCTACGCGGAGGATGCGGCGGGGAATCGCGCCCGGGCCGCGATCGCCATGCCGATCAAGGAGCGCAAGTTTCCCTCGGAGCAGATCGAGGTCACCAGCACCTTCCTCAACGTGAAGATCCCCGAGCTCCTCGAGCGCAACGGCATGAAGCCGCCGACCGACCCGGTCGAGGCGTACCTCATGGTGAACCGCGACCTGCGCAAGCGCACCGAGGAGAAGCTCCGCGAGATCGCCCAGGTTTCCACGCCGCGCCTGCTCTTCGACGGCGCCTTCGTGCAGCAGCCGAACACGGCGGTGGGATCGCGCTTCGCCGAGCGGCGCCACTATTCCTTCGGCGGCCGCCCGATCGACGAGCAGACGCACCTCGGCACCGACCTCGCCTCGACACGGCTGGCACCGGTGATCGCGTCGAACGCCGGCCGCGTGCTCTGGGCCGGCGACCTCGGGATCTATGGCAACGCGGTGGTGCTCGACCACGGGCTCGGTCTAGAGAGCCTCTACGCGCACCTCACCGACACCGCGGTCACCCCGGGCCAGATGGTCGCGCGCGGGGCGGTGGTCGGACGCTCGGGACAGACCGGACTCGCCGGTGGCGACCACCTCCACTACAGCACCATGATCGACGGCATCCACGTCGACCCGGTCGAATGGTGGGACGGGAAGTGGTTCCGCGATCGGATCGCCCCGCAACTCGCGGCAGCGCCGGTGGCCGGCGGCGCGCTGCCCGACGCGAGCGACCCCGACCCCGCCGCAAGCACGCCCGCGGGCTGCGGCGAGGCGAAGCCGGCGGCCGCGCCGTGAGTCGGCGCGAGGACACGCCCGGGGGGCGAGCGCTCGCGGAGCGCCTCGGTACGGTCGACCCCCTCGTCGCGCTCGCGATCGTCCTCAGGCGCCCGGCCGCCGATCCCGAACTCGCCGCCGGCGTCGCTGCCTGGGTCGGGGCCGAGGCGACCGACGCGCAGGCGGCGACGCGACTGCTCGAACTCGAAGCGGCGACGGTGGACAAGTCCGTCCGGCGGGAGGTCCGCCGTGCGCTCTACCGACTCGAGCAACGCGGCACCTGGAACCGCCCGGCCACGCCCGCTCCCCCGAAGACGAGCGCGCTCCTCGGCGCTTCCGAAGGCGAACCCGAAGCCTGGCTGACCGAGATCGACCCGGGCGGCACCCGGTTGCTGTGGCTCGCCCGACGCAGGGGCGAGGCCGTGGTGAGCCTGTCGGCCGTCGTCAACGACCTGCGCGGCGTCCTCGAACTCAACGCGGGCGAAACCCGGCGCAGGGCGATCCGCGACGCGCACAGGAGCCTCACCGCCAAGACCGGCCTCGCGCTGGTCGAGGCGCCGTGGCGGCACGTCGACGGAGTACTCGAAGAGGCGCTCGCGCTTTCGCCCGACGAAACTCGCAACGCCGATGTCGCCCGCGCGCGCGAGGCCATCCTGCCCCCCGGCGAGCGCGGCGCGATCGACCCGCCGATCGGTGCGATCCTCGATCGCGCCGCGATCTTGGCAGACCTCGATGCCCTGGTGCAATCACCGGCCGTCCGGCACGAGGGCCAAGGGCCGGGCTGGCTCGTCCCGTTCGAGTGGCTGGAAGCCGCCGCCGACGCCGTCGCCTCGGCGCGCGAATCGCTCGTCGTCGTGAGTCCGGCACAGCAGGAGGAGCGCGTGCGCACGGCGCTCGAGAACGCGCGCGAAGAGATCTTCACCGTGCCCGAACGACGCGCGCTCTTTGCGCGACGCTTCTCCGAATCGGCCTGGATCGCGGCGCGACGCGGGCAGGAGAGCCGGGCGCGCTCGCTCTGGGCCTGCGCGCTCGCCCTGGAGGCGGGAAGGCCCGTGTCGTCGATCCCGGCCGTCGACGAGATGACCCGGCTGAGCCTCGCCTTCGCGCTCGAGGCGCGCGCGAAACGCGCCAGCGAGGAGTCGCGCTCGTCGCTCATCGTGACGCCGGCCCAGGCGATGGCGGAGGCGCGACGGCCGCCCGGTCGCTGATCCGGCTCGGCGCGGCGGCTCACCGACCAGTCGGCGCACCGTCCTGCACGCCGTGGCCCGCCGTAGCGCGCAGTCGCCGGGCGAGGTCGAGAACCGGAGCCGAAACCGAGACCTCGTAGAGCGTGGCGCCGCGCGGTGCAGCCGCCGGATCGACGAACCAGGAAAGGAGAGACGGGCCGGCGCGGTGTTCGACCGTTCGCAGCGTCCCGACCGCGCCGAGGGCGTCTACGAGGCTGCCGTCCGGGTCGCCGACGAGCGCGAACACGGATCGCCCTTCGAGCGCGTAACCGAGCGCCGACCGCGCCGGATGCGTCCGGAGAAGCGCGAGTTCGGACGCGTACTGGGACTCGGCGTGCGTGTAGTGGGCGATGTTCTCCGACGGACGCCCCAGTCCGTCGCCGACGAGCACGAGGGCGCCCGCCGGGACGACCGCTTCGATCGTCGCGCGGGCACGCTCGACCTGCTCCTGCTGGAAGGGGTCGCGCTCGCCCGGGCTGCCGAGCAGGCGCACACACACCAGGCCGGAGAGCGCGATGGCCGGGAACAGGGGGGCGAGCGTCGCGGAGCTCGCGACGCTCGTACGCGCCTCCCCGCCGCGGTCGCCGCGCCCGCGGCGCGGGAGCACGGCAGCTGCGACGAGGGCCGCGGCGAGAGCGGCCTCGGGAGCACCCGGGCAAGCGGCGCTGCGTGCGATGCCCGCGCGCGCCGACCAGGCGACTGCCGTCGCAACGATCGCAGCGAGCGCGACCGCGCCCGCGCGCGCGGCGCTGGCCTGCGTCCGGCTCGCCCAGCGACACGCGACCGCCGCCCCGATTGCGGCAAACGCGATGCCGACGAGGCAGATGCCCGCGAGATAGCGCGCGTCGGGATGCGACCAGAACCCGTAGAACCCGGTCGCGAGCAAGGCATAGGGCGCGAAGGCGGCCAGCAGGCGCGGCCGTTCGCGCGCCGACCAGGCGAGACCGAAGGCCGAGGCGAGCGCGGTCCAGGAAAAGGCCCGCGCGAGCAGCCGCAGATTGCCCGGGAAGGTTTCGGCGAAGTGCCCGAGCCGGAAGCCGCCGCCCGACGGAAGCGGAATCGCCTGGGCGAGAACGACGAAGCGCGCCCTCCCCCACGACGAGAGCAGGCGGTCGAACTCGCCACCCTGGCCAAAGGCGAACGGCGATCCACGGGTCGCCCGGTTGTAGACTAGGAGCGGAACGAGACCGAGCGCGAGCATCGCACCAAAACGCAGGAACCCGCCCGGCCCGACGCGGCGGAGCAGAAGGAGGGTCGCGGCCGACGCGCCCCACAGCACCGCGTCGGGCCGGACGAGGCAGGCGAGTCCGAGAAGTCCGCCGGCGGCGGCCGCGGCGCCGTCGGTCGCGGCGAGTACGCAGGCGAGACCGAGGAGGTGCGCGGGCAGGTCGCGCGCCACCGTGATCCCCCACAGGTGGATCTGGGTCGGCAGCACGAGGGCGAGCCAGGTCGCGGCGAGGGCCGTACCCGCAGCCAGCCGGCGATCCCCGGCCCGCAGCAAGCGCCAGAGCAGCGTCGCGAGCAGGGCGAGCAGGGCCACGAAGAGTGCCGGGTTGAGCAGGTGCTGCGCGCGCGCGCCGCCCAACCGCGAGGCGAGCGCGAGCAACGCCGGAAACCCCGGGGGGTAGCGTGAGTACAGGCGCTCGCCCGTCCAGAAGTAGGTCTGGTAGAGGGCGTCGCGGACGCCACCAGCCGGACGCGCGGCGCCGAGACGTCCGAGCGCGTCGGGCGAGTGCAAGACCCGGCCATGCGCCATGTCCGAGGCAAGCGTCAGAAACGCGAACTGGTCGCTCGCGAGGTACCAGGTGTTGCGCCGTTCGAGACCGCGCAAGGCCACGAGCAGCGCCGCGACGGCGAGGGCGAGCACGAGGAGCCGCGCGCCGCTTGCGTCGGGCCGCCCGCTCACCGGCGGCTCCGCTGCACGATCCCCCGCGCGCGCACCGCGCGACTCAGCGGCCGCGGAAGGCCGGCTTGCGCTTCTCCCGGAAAGCGGCAAGGCCCTCCTTCGCGTCGTCGGACTGCGCGACCAGGGTCTGCGCCCAGGCCTCCTCCTCGAGGCTCGTCTCGAGGCCGACCTCGGTACCGCGGTTCAACAGGCGCTTGGAGACCCCGATGGCGAACGTCGGCCCCTGCGCGAGGCGCTCCGCCCACTCGCGCGCGAGGGCCGGCAACTCGGCGTCGGGCACCACCCGGTTGATCATGCCCATCGCGAGCGCGTCGGCAGCGGAAACGTTGTCGCCGAAGAAGACCATCTCCTTGGCCCGGCAAAGAGGCATGGAGCGCGGGACGAGGAATCCCCCGACCGCGTCGATCGCGATGCCGCGGCGCACGAAGACCTCGATGAAGCGCGCCGATTCGGCGGCCAGGATCAGGTCGCTCGCAAGTGCCAGGTGCGCACCGAGTCCCGCGGCCGTGCCGTTCACCGCAGCGACGACCGGCTTCTCGAGTTCCCAGATCGCACGCAGCAGGCGCTGCGATCCGCTGCGCAGGACTTCCCGGGTCGCGCCGACCGGCGGCGGCTCGGTCGGCGCGGCCGCCCCGGGGGGACGGGAGAGGTCCGCCCCGGTGCAGAAACCCTTGCCCGTCGCGGTAAGCACGACGGCCCGGATGCCAAGGTCGCTACGCGCCGCGGTCAGGCGATCGATGATCTCGTCGCGCATGGCGGCGGTCATCGCGTTCATCGCCTCGGGACGGTTCAGCGTGATCCAGAGGACGGCATTCTCGAGCTGGAATTCGACGTCGGCCATGGAGCCCTCCGCGGGGGTTTCAGAGTTTGAAGGCGCGTCGCGCATTCTCGCGCAGGTACTTGCGCTTGATCTCCGGAGCGAGTCCGAGGTGCTCGTCGACCTGGCCGAGAATCCGCTGGAAGGGCACGAGCGGGTAGTCCGAGGCGTAGAGAACCTTGTCCTGCAGGTTGCGCTGCATCCAGTACACGAAGCGCTCCGGGAAGTGCTTGGGCAGGTGGGCCGAGGTGTCGATGAAGACGTTGCGGTGCTTCCAGGCGACCGCGATCATCTCCTCGGTCCAGGGCCAGCCGATGTGGCCGCAGACGATGCGCAATTCGGGGAAGTCGAGCGCGACCTCGTCGATGTAGAGCGGCCGCCCGGTCTCCGAGGGGAAGAGCGGTCCGGTGTGCCCGACCTGGGTCTGGAAAGCGACGTCGAGTTCGACGCACTTCGCGTAGAGCGGGTAGTAGACCCGGTCGGTCGGCGGCTTGCGCCACAGGAACGGCTCGATGCGCAGCGCCTTGAAGCCGTGCTCCTTCACGTAGCGTTCGAGGCCACGAACCGCCGCCATGATGTCGGTCGGATCGGCATGGTATTCGCCGAAGATCCGCCCGGGATGCCGGGATGCAGCGCGGGCGACGGACTCGTTGTCGCCTGCCATGAGCGCGATCTCGACGCCCGCCTGGTCCATGGCCTCGATCATCCGGTCCACGTCGGTTCCGTCGTGGTAGACATCGAGCATCCCGTAGTTGCGGAAGACATTCTCGCCGGCGGGGTTCGTCCCCGGCGGGGTCGGCGAGATGAACTGCGTCCAGACATCGATGATGCCGTAGTCCGCCATCGCGGATCACCCTCCTGCGCGCCGGGCGGGTACCCGGCACGCGCCCCGGCGGGGCGGTTCTCGCGCGGGCTCAGCCACGGGGCAACCCGAGCACGCGCTGCGAGATGATGTTGCGCTGCACCTCCGAGGTGCCCGCGTAGATCGTCGCGGCGCGCGACCAGAGCAGCCCGTAGCGCCAGCGACCCGCGTCGAGCGCCTGCGGCGCCTCCTCCGCGAGCGTCGCCCATGGCCCTTCGAGGCGCGCCGCCGTCTCCATGAGCTTCTGTTCGAGTTCGCTCCAGACGAGCTTGAGCATGGAGCCTTCCGGGCCCGGCTGGCCCTTGCGCATGATCGCCGAGACGCTGCGGTAGGCCGAGAGGCGCAGCGCCTCGATCTCGATCGCGATCTGCGCGAGTTGCTGGCGGGTCGTCGCGTCCTGCGTCCCGGTCGCGAGCCCCTCGACCCGGCGCGCGAGCCCGATCGCGCCCTCGAGTTGCTGGCGGAGACGCTGGTAGGGCACCGAACCGACCCGCTCGTGCGAGAGGGTCGTCATCGTGATGTCCCAGCCACGGTCGATCTCCCCGACGACCATGGCGCGGGGCACGCGCACGTTCTCGAAGAACACCTCG
>Ga0114969_10000535_pt1 | contig 32743 bp, 43 predicted proteins | sample M_130807_MF_Meta_FD_87316 | JGI IMG/M metagenome (GOLD analysis project Ga0114969, IMG submission 87316) | Freshwater microbial communities from Lake Montjoie, Canada to study carbon cycling - M_130807_MF_MetaG | ecosystem: Environmental > Aquatic > Freshwater > Lake | place: Lake Montjoie...
ACATGACCGCGTGGCGTATTGAAACGATCGTCCGTTAGGTCGCCATCTTCCACAGCGAACGCGCTACCGGCGATCACTGTCCACGCGTGCGCGGCTTGAGTCTTGCCACGATTAGTGACCATAGCGACGACCCCCCCGCGCTCTAGGAATAGTCGCGCCGCGTGGTCATCTGTGCGCTCATTCAGTGAGTATACGAGGCGGTAATTCGGCATGACGTAGCCATCGTGTGTTGCTAGCACCTCTGCGTGCTTTGTGTAGTCGTAGGCGCGCATGCCGTCGCTAGCGAATAGCTCCGGCACTAGATGCCACAGAATGTCGCTATTCACGTTAAGGCGCGCTAGAAATTTGCCATAGGTAGCGCTAGCTAGGTCTAGTTCGTACGCGAGTAGAACCGCGAACAATTCGGGATAGCGCACGAGTAGCCATGTACGCCAGTCGCGCGCACGGATCACCGCGGGTAGGGATCCCTTGCCGTGCTTGAGTACACATAGCGCTTCGCATAGACCGGAGCTAGGACAAGTGTTCAACGTGTACACGTTGAACCCATCGAGCACGGTAGCGACCGTTGCAGACTGCAACGTAAGCGATACGGTCGCTAGTTCGTTCTTGCCTATTTTGGCGTTACTGCTTGAGTCTTTACCCTTGAGAGGATCAAAAACAGAGGTAAGAGGGTACGACCCACTGCCGAGACCAAAACGTGATCGTTCATCGGCGAACATTTTGCGGATTAGCGCGGCGTAAACCTTACGGTCTCGCATTGACCGCGCTCTGTCCTCTGTGATGGCCGCGCTCATAGTCGCCGCGTGATTCTTAACGATGGCGTTAACGTCAATTGTCTGCCGAGTCTGCTTGAGTGACACCGGCACGGTCGCAGTAGTCGTAAAGCTCATCGTGTCACCGCGTTAGGCGCGAGGCGCAAAACGCCATTCTGTAAGCGGTAGTCAAGGTGCGAGGCGACAATGTCAGTATCTGTCACCGCGTCAACGTACTCACCTAAGCGCGACTCACTCAAGATATCCGCGACGTATTCGGCGAGGTACTCATCGTTGATCCCCATATCTGGCAACGTAAATTCAATCCGCACCGCGTATTGCCGGTAGTTGCGCTGTGTTCGTTCTGTGCTCATTGTGACTCTTTCAGTAGTGGTGGCTATCTGCCACGAGTAGAACGATACCACAGATACGAACCGTTGCATGCATAGCTAAAAATTTTGAGTGAATGCCAGGTACACGCGTACCAAAAATTTTTGGCTCATCAAGTCCCCTCTAGCTCTGCTCTGCCGTGGCTCTGTGCCGTGGCTCTGCCGTGGCTCATCGAGTCCCCTCTAGCTCTGCTCGGCCGTGGCTCTGCCGTGGCTCTGTGCCGTGGCTCTGGCGACTGCTCTGCCGTGGCTCTGTGCCGTGGCTCTGGCGACTGCTCTGTGCTCATCGAGTCCCCTCTAGCTCTGCTCTGTGCCGTGGCTCGGCCGTGGCTCTGTGCCGTGGCTCTGCCGTGGCTCTGTGCCGTGGCTCTGCCGTGGCTCTGGCGACTGCTCTGCCGTGGCTCTGTGCTCTGTGTATAACGTACCGCTAGGGCTCTAAACACAAAAAACGGCCGGCGGGTTGACAAAAGCGCAGGTCACGCCATAGATTCACAATGAGAATCGTTCTCAAAAGGTCGTACGACCGAACACGCGTATGGTCGTACGACCAAACACGCGTTCGGTTGTGGACAACCCTGTGTATAACTTTTTAGTTTTCCACAGCCCCCCGGAGACCCGCTCTCTTCTCCATTTCTATACTCAAGACCCCTGGGGGAGCATAACCGCAGGTCACAGCGTTGCGGAGTGCCGCCGGATTGATCTTCCCTATAGAACTCGGGCGCGTTTCGGTTGCGTTTTTCTGTGGACAAGTTGTGGGTAGTGTTGAAATGTTCTTGTGGATATCTTTTTGTGTTTAGGGTGTTGGGATGGGCAAAATTGCTGATGCGGTGTCGACGGGGTCGCGTAGAGCGGCTTTGGAGGCTATGAGTGCAAAACTGGCTGACGATATGGATGCTGCGCCGCCTGCGGTCGTTGCTCAGATCGCCGGTCGGTTGTCGGCCGTCCTCGCCGAGCTTGAGGCGTTGCCGAGTGTGAAGGAGGTGTCAAAGTTTGATGAGATCGCAAACAGACGTTCGTCTAGGCGTGCAGTTGCCGACAACAGAGTCGAAACCACCGGCTAGGTTGCTTGGTGCTTCTAAAGAGGCTGTGGAGTTTGCTGAAGCTGCAGGTTTACATCTCGATCCGTGGCAGCAGCATGTTTTGACTGAGGGTTTGGCTGAAACGGCTGATGGCAAGTGGGCTGCGTTTGAGGTTGCCATCATCGTGGCGCGCCAGAACGGTAAAGGCTCGATTCTTGAGGCCCGCCAGTTATTTGGGCTGTTTGTGTTGCGTGAGCAGTTGGCGATCACTACAGCGCACGAATTTAAAACGGCGTACGAGCATTTTGTTCGGATCACTCAGTTGATTGAGTCAAATCCTGATTTGGATCGCAAGGTTGCGCGTATTCGTCGTGGTGCTGGCGAGCAGGCGGTCGAGTTGAAGACTGGTGAGCGTTTGCGGTTCTTGGCGCGCTCTGGTGGCTCGGGTCGCGGTTTGTCGGGTGATGTTGTGTATTTGGACGAGGCGTTTGATTTGTCGTCAGCGCAGATGGGCGCTTTGATCCCGACGTTGAGCGCGAAGCCGAATCCGCAGGTTTGGTACACCTCGAGTGCGCCGAGGTCGTCGTCAGAGTTTTTGTTGTCGTTGTGTAAGCGCGGCAAGGAAGGCATTTCACCAAGGTTGTATTTTGCCCAGTGGGATAATCCTCGTGGTGTTGATCCTGAGGATCGTTTGGCGTGGGCGCGTGCGAATCCTGCGATGGGGATCCGTATTTCGGAGGATCACATTGCTGCCGAGTTGGACTTGATGCGTTCGGTGCCGGACGAGTTTGCTCGTGAGCGTTTGGGTGTGCATGAACTGTCTCCGTTTGAGGCGCGTGATGTCAAAATTTCTCGTGAGGCTTGGGATTCAACTTGGGCGTATTGTCCACCTGGTTGTGTTGAGGAACATGTTCATAAAGATTTGTTTGCTGCTCCTGAGAAGAAACAGATTGTGATCGGTTTCGATGTCGACACCGATGGTGAGCGTGCAAGCATTTGTATTGCTGCGGGCAGTGTTGATTCACCTTATGTTGAGATCGTCGCTCACCATGATGGTGCTGCGTGGTTGCCGCAGCGTTTGTTTGAGCTGATTGTGCGTTGGGAACCTGTTGCTGTTGGTTGTTTTGGCGCGGGACCGGCTGGGGCGATGGTGGGTCCGATTCTTGCCCGTTTGTCTGAGGCCGGTTTGGATATAACCATTTTTAGGCAGATGGCCGGTGCGGAGTATCGGCAGGCTTGTGGCGGGTTTTATTTGGATGTTGTTGCTGGGAAGCTGCGTCGAGCTTTTGGGCAAGGTGTTTTGCAGGTCGCTGTGAATGATGCGACGGAGAAACTTGTTGGTGACTCTTGGATGTGGGATCGTCGTCGCGCTACATCTCCGCTGAGTCCTTTGTGTGCTGCTACCGTTGCACGAGGTCTTCTTCCTGTATTATCGGCAGAAGATCCAAAGCGACCTGTTTTCGCCGCCTAAGGAGTTTGATGCGAACTTTATTGACAACTCTTTGTGAGATCGTTGGGGCTGTTGCGGTGACTATTGGTGCTGGCATGTTTTCTGGTGCTGCAGCGTTTGTTGTTGGAGGTTCTTTCCTCCTTATCGCCGGTTCTTCGTTAGCGTGAGTATTTTTGTTCCATCTTCCCGTGTAGCGCCGCGTCGCGCCGAGGCGCGTGACATTTCGACGTATCCGTGGATGAACGGTCAGACTGTGCCAACAAATTTGCAGTCTCCGACTGGTGGGGCGCATTTCGTGTCTGCTGATGCGTTTCGTGTTGCTGCGGTTGTTGCGTGTTTAGGTTTGCGTGCTGGTGCGTTGGCACAGTTGCCGTTGAAGGGTTACGCAAGCACTTTTGGTGGTGAGTCTGAGGTTTTGTCGCCGCAACCTGAGTTGTTGCTGTTCGATCCTCCGTCGGTGGTTGCTTCTGTGTGGAAAACGCAGATGTCGATCTCGCGTGACATTTGGGGTTATGCAGCGGGGATCATTAAGGCTTCTGATGCTGCAGGGTACGCGACGCGTGTTGAGTGGGTTTTACCTGATCGTTTGACTGCAAGAGAAACTGATTCAGCCGGCCAGCTGGTATGGCGTTACAACAATGTGATCATTGACCCACAGTTGGTGATGCATATCCCGTCAAGGTGGGTGCTGCCAGGTCGACCGTTGGGTGTTTCGCCGCTCGAGAAATCTGGTCTTGTCGATATCGCTATTCGTGCTCAAGAATTTGGGCGCGACTGGTTTATGAACGGTGCGATGCCGTCGGCGATTGTTTATTCGGATGATGTGTTGACGACGCAGCAAGCTGATGGGATCCTTGCCCGTTTGCAGTCTCGTTGGCGTAGGCGGCAACCAGGCATGCTTGGTTCTGGTATGCGCTATGAGCAGGTGTCGGTTAATGCTGACGAGTCACAGTTTTTGCACACGATGCAGCAAACAGCTTCGGACATTGCTATTTCGTTTAACTTGCCGCCAAACAAGATTCATGCGGCTGTGTCTGGTTCGGATGTGTCGTATACGAACAATACGCAAAGCACTCAGCAATATCTGATGGATTCTATTAACCCTGATCTTGTTGTGATCCAAGAGTCTGTGTCGCGTTACATGCGTGCAGGTCAGATGTGTCGTTGGGAAACTGGTGCGTTTCTCAGGTCGGACACAAAATCTCGTTATGAGGCATATTCGATTGGTTTGTCGGCTGGTTTTTTGTCAGTTGATGAGGTGCGTGCAAAAGAAGATTTGGCACCGCTTCCCCCGTCGTCGGTGTCGGCTCCGGTCGCCTCTCCCGTCGAGCCGACACCGGCTCCTCTTACCCCTGCTTAGAAGGAGTTTTTATGTCTGCTGCGCCTCGCACGAAAGTTATTGAACGTCGCATTGTCGAAGCGAACGCTTCAATTCGTTCTAATCCTGATGGCACTGTCGGAGCCCGTGGTTACGGCGCGGTGTTTAACTCGCCGGCACATGGTGAGGTTGTGACTCGTGCAGCGTTCAATAGGACGTTGGAGCAGGGCGACAACATCCGTTTCCTCATCAACCATGAGGGAACCCCGTTGGCTTCGACTCGATCTGGCACGATGACTGTCGGCATTGACGATCATGGTCTGTGGTGGGACATCCCGTCACTGGATTTGTCTAATCCTCGTGCTGCAGAGTTTGTGTCGGCCACCCGCCGTGGCGACATGCACCAATGCTCGTTTGCTGGTTACTTCCGTGATTCACCAAATGTTGATGGTGTGCGCGAGCTACGCGAGGTGCAGTTGATTGATGTGTCTGGTGTGACGTTTCCTTGGTATGAGGACACCTCGATGGGTTTGACCGGCAACCGTTCGGCAGACAAAGCGTTGTTGTCTCGTGCAACTCCTGAGGTTCGTTCAGCATTGATTATTGATCTTCAGCGTGCTGCGCCTCCAGGTAAGGAAAGCTACGGCGATTTGGCTGTTGAATTGTTGGATCAGATCATGGAACAAGTCGTAGGCCAAGGCGCTTGTATCTACATCGAAGATTTGGGTTCTGACTGGGTTGTGTACTCAATGATGTCTATGGACGACATGGATTGGGATTGTTACCAAGTGGATTACACAATGACTGATGGTGTTGCCACGTTTGGTGTGCCGTTTGAAGTTGAAGCAATCACCGAGTACCGCCCTTGTCTTGTTGCAGAAGTTGAACCTGCTGCTGATGGAACAATGTCGCCAATGGGTGATCGGATGACATACAGTGTTGCCGAAGCCCGAGCTTTGCTCGGCTTGTAATCTATAGCGGACTCGGAGATCGACTCGGAGCTACTTGTAGCCACCACGCGGTCCACCACGCCGTTGCAAATACCCGTACCTTCTTGTTTGGAGAAACAGATGAACCAGCCCACTTCAATGCTTGATCTGGTGCGCGAACGACGCACCGCAGATAACAAGCCCGTCAACGACATGATCGCAGCAGCAGAGGCCGAAGGCCGTGCGTTGACTGCCGACGAATTCACTCTTGTGCAGGAACGTGCTGCAGCGAACACTGAGATCGACAGCCGCATTGCTGATCTTTTGAAGATCGCTGATGGCAACGCTCTCGCTGCTCGCACCGCCCCTGTGTACGGTGGCGCAATTGTCCGTTCGGCACCTCAGACCTACTCGGAGCATGGCACCCATTCACATGTTCGTGACATGATCGCCGCGCAGTTGCGTAACGATCAGGGCGCTTGGGAACGTCTGCGCCGCCACGGTTCAGAAGTTCTTGTTGAGAAGCGTGACATCACCCGTGTTGACGGTGCCGGTGGCGAGTTCGTTCCACCATTGTGGATGGTCGACTTGTACGGCGATTTCCCTCGCGCCGGCCGCTCGATTGCGAACCTTTGCACCCAGATGTCTTTGCCAGGTGGCACCGATTCGATCAACCTTCCTCGCATCACCACTGGTCCTGCGGCGGGCATTCAGACCGCAGACAACGCTGCTGTGACTGAGACTGACATGGTGACCGCTACGGTCACGGCACCTGTGCGTACCATCGCAGGTCAGCAAGACCTTGCTATCCAGTTGGTTGAGCAGTCACCTCTTGGTGGCGGCATGGATCAGTTGATCTACAGCCAGTTGGCAGCGGATTACGAGCGTGCGCTTGGTGCTCAGATCTGGAACGGCTCTGGCGCTTCGGGTCAGGTGCTCGGGTTCTTGCAGTTGTCGGGCATCAACTCGGTGATCTATACAAGCGCTGCGCCAACAACGTCAGAGTTGTATGTCCCAATGGCGAAGGCTGTCAGCAAGGTTCATACGACTTCGTTTGTTGCTGCAAGCGCAATCATTATGGCACCTCGCCGTTGGAACTGGATGTTGTCAGCGCTCGACGGCAACCTTCGCCCACTGGTTGTCCCGAACGCAAACGGCCCTTACATGGCTCAGGGCGTTCAGACGGGTCTGGACATGGCTGCTCCTGTCGGCACCATGCTCGGCCTGCCGGTGTACCTTGACGCTACCGCCCCACTGCTCCTCGGTGCTGGTACGGAAGATGCGATCATCGTCGCACGTTTCTCCGATGCGATTCTTCTGGAGGGCGGCGTGAACACCCGTGTGCTTCCAGATGTTGGCTCGGGAACTCTGACCGTGCGCTTCCAGCTGTATCGCTACGCAGCGTTCACCGCTGGTCGTCGCCCACAAAGCGTTTCGGCCATCACCGGCACTGGTCTGATCGCCCCAACGGGTTTCTGACCTAACTAGTTGAAAGGTCGGCACCTAACCTCCGTTAGGTGCCGACCTACCCAACGCCTAAGGAGGCAACAATGACACCGCAAGAAGAAGAACTGCTTGGCCTCCAAGAGCAACTTTGGATGCATCCACATGACAAGGAAGCGTTGCTTCGTCGTATTGGCGAGGTCAAAGCAGCGCTCGGCATTGCCGGCAAAGAGTCTCGAGTGAAGCCTGTGGCTGAGACTGCTGAAGCTGATCTTTCTGAGGTTGAGACTGCTGTCGTTACAACGAAGCGGAAGCGTTAATTTTTCCTGATGAGCATTGTTGATATCGACACGTTCACTTCATACATTCGTGATGAAATTGGGGCGACGGGCAGACCGTTAACACTCCAAGCGTTGAATGCTGCCGAGTCATATGTTCAAGAGTATTGTCAACGAAACTTTGCGTTGGCGACTGGTACACCGTCGGCGCGTGTGTTCGGCCCAATGTCGATGCAGGAATCGTTGACTGTTTTGCGTGTTGACGACATTGCTACGGCCACTGGTTTGGTTGTGTCAAATTATGGGACAACGATCCCGTCGACCGATTACCAGTTGGAGCCCTTGAATGGTCGTGACGCAACAGGGTTAGCGGTGCCATACACACAGATCCGTCTGTTGTCTTCGATGTGGACTACGAACTTGATGCGTGCCACAGCGACCATCACAGCGGACTGGGGTTGGTCTGCGACCCCGTCGTTGGTGACCCAAAGCATTTTGCAGCTCGGCAAAGATTATGTTGTGCATCGCGACGCAAAGTTTGGGTATGTCGAAACATCGGTGGGTGCTGTTTCTGGTTCTCGCAACTGGTCGGTAATCAACATGCTCGCAAGGTTTCGTAGAACAGAATCGTTTGGTATCGGATGAGCATCAATCTGCGCCTTATCCGTGAAGCTGCTGCAGCGCAGATCGCCGCTGGTATTGGTCGGCGTACCACCGGCTACGCGTATGACAACATAACGATCACGTTGCCTGCGGTCATCATCCGACCAGGCGCCCCCTATGTGACTTATCACGAAACTTTTGGGGATCGTTGTCTGGTCGGCATCGAATTAGAGATCGAGGTTGTCACATCATCTGCTGACGATATTTCGGCTGCTATCGCAATGGACGACTTGTTGTCACCAGGCTTGGCGAACAACTCTTCGATTTTGGAAGCTGTTGAAGCCGACCCAACTTTGGGTGGCACCGTCGGCCACTGCTGGGTGTCCGAAGCTTCCGCTCCGCAACCTGACGGCGAAGGCCACATGTCAGTCTCGTTGTCTTTGCATATCACCGCTAACAAGTCAACTTCTTAAGGAGCAGGAATGGCTCAACAGGTTTTAACCAACACACAGATCATTGTCGGGTCGTTCGATATCACATCGTTTGCTGACATGATCTCGGTCACTGAAACAGACTCCACCGTTGAGCAAACCACGTTCGGTTCTGGCGGGTTTCGTGTCGTCGCTTCTTCGATCTCTGATTACTCAATCGGCATTGAAGGTTTCTCCGATTTTGCTGCAACAGGTACTGCTACAGCGTTTGGTAACACAGCGCTCGGCACACAGTATGGGTACATGATTAACGGCTCGGGTGGCACTGCTGCTGGTGATGTGTCCGAATTTGGGCGTGGCATCTTGTCGAGCTACTCACCGTTTGGTGGCAGTGTTGGCGAGTCGGCACGGTTCACTCATGCGATTACCCCCGACTACGAACAGGTCAACGGTGTGCTCCTCGCCCCTCTTGCTTCTCGTGGTGCTTTCACAGGCTCTGTGGTGACCGCTGCGGGACCAACAGCAACACAACGTGTGTGGGTGGCTCTCAACATCACAGCAGCCGCAGGAACGAATCTCGCGGTCACTGTGCAGTCCGCTGCAACAGTCGGTTTCACCTCACCGACAACACGTTTCACATTCTCAACTGTTTCAGCGGTTGGTTGGCAAAACCCTGCGCCTGTTGCTGGTGCTATCACTGATGGTTTTTGGCGTGTGTCGGCCACTGTTGGTTCAGGTACTTTTACTTGGGCTGCAGCTATCGGTGTCAAGACCCTGTAAGAAAGGCGGTTGTCATGGCTCGTTGTTGTGTAGATTTTATTCACAACCAATTTGAATTTTCTGAAGGTGACGAAGTTCCCGACGATCATCCAATGGTCGCTCTTGCGCCTCATTTGTTTGATCCGATTGTCGACAAAACTTTTCTTCCTCCAGATCCATCCAAAGCCCGTACAAAGAAAACCTCTTAAGGAGCATCCATGTCAGCGATTGTTCTCACGAACGCAACCATCACAGTCGGCGCAGCATGGACGGGTACAGCACCTGGTCTTCCAGGCACACAGACTGTTGCCGGCACGATCACCAGCGGTTCAGATTTGTCAACGTATTGCACCTCGGTTTCGATTCCGTTGACGATCGCAACGCAGGACGCAACGAACTTTGGTTCGGGTGCTTTCCGTGTGATGCTTGGTGGCATCAAGTCAAGCGATATCGCTCTTTCGTTGAACAACGACTTTGCTGCTTCAGCGTTGAACGACATTCTTCGTACCACCCTCGGTGGCCTCGGCTCGCTTGTCTATCTTGACATCAGGCCCTCCTCGGCGGCACGGTCGGCCACAAATCCATCGTACGTCTTCGCTGTGCTCTTGACGGAGATCCAGCCGGTTACCGGCTCCGTTGGCAACATCAACGCGATGTCGCTCACATGGCCTTCGACAGGTGCCTTCGCAACTCTCACCGCATAAGCCGTGGGTGATTCTTACACCGCGCGCGAGTTGACCGGCAAGATCTACAAGACTGCCAAAAACTTGTCTGACCCTGCGGTCAAGAAGCGTTTCATGGCAAATGTCATGGTCGACATGGACAAGATCTTCGTGACTGAAGTCCATAAAGATTTGCGGGGTAAAGATTACTTCACTAACTGGCCGCGCAAAGGCACCAAAGCTGCGATCAAGTCTCGGAACTATGTTGATGCGAACCCTGCAAAAGTGTACGAAGAGTACACGTTTTTGCCGCAATCAAGGTCGTCTGGTCCGTTGTGGGTCGCTGATTATGGTCGGCATCGTGACCCCACAACTGGGGTTGCGATGCTAGGACCCATGCAAGGTCCGCTGATTACAAAAGGCGGGCCTGGTGGCAAGAACCGTAAGATCTCAAGGAAGAAACGCAAAAAGTGGAATGGGGCAACTAAACCAATGTATACATGGCGTAAAGCGACGAACCGGATGGAACAACGGATTCCACGGCAGATCACTACCGAGTACACCAAGATTTTGATTGAGCAGTTCAAATGATCCCTTGGCGTATCTCGTTCCAAGATCAGGTGTGGACATCAGATCAGATCCCTGCTGCACACTCGATTGCTGTTGCAGCGTTGCTGCCACCTGCGATGGGTTTTGACATCGGACCTTTTGATGGTCCGCAACAGTTATGTGCTTGGCTGTCGGTTCTGATCGCGTCGTCAAGGGTTACCCCTGACAACGTGTCAGAGATCGAGTTGATGGTCGGCGACGCAATGCAAGAAGTTTCGCAGCTTCCGTTGGATGTGTTCTTGGGGTGCTTGAGCACCCCTTGGCCTGCGCCTAGCCCAGACGAAGCAGAAGAAGTAGAAGAAGACGACGACCTGGAATACGAGTAACTCATGGCTGGCCTTACCGCTGTTGAACGACTGAAATTTGTATTACAGGTCGACGCTTCGGGAGGCATCAAAGCATTTGAGAAGTTCGGTCATGCTGCCGACAAAGAGTTGTCTAAAGTCCAGTCGAAGCTGGATAAGCAAGCAGCGCAGATGCAGAAGTACGGTGCTGGCGCTGTGGCGTTCGCCGGCACTGCCGGTGTCGCGTTGTTTAAGTTGTCTAAAGGCTGGCAGGAAGGCGCGATTGCTGCGGGCAGGTTTGCTGAGGCTACTGGCATCTCAACTGAGGAAGCTTCTCGTTTTATTGTTGTGACTGCAGGCTATGACCTTGAGTCAGGCAAGATGGTCAAAGCAATCGGCAAGATGGAGAAAGCTCTCGGCGGCAAAGCTCAAGCGTTTAGAGATGCAGGCATCGCAACTCTTGATGCGTCAGGCAAAGAGTTGTCGGCTCAACAAATCTTTTTGAACTCGATTGATGTCCTCAACAAAATAGAGGATCAGTCCGCCAAGTCTGTAATGGCTGCAAAACTGTTTGGTCGTGACTGGCAGAACATGGCTGTGATGATCGGTGCGGGCTCCGATGAGTTACTCAAACGGTTTGCTGCTGTGCGCGAAGATCAAGTGTTCGGCAAGGGCGAAGTCAACGATGCATACAAGTATCGTGATGCGCTTAAAGATCTTGGTAACTCTTTCAAAGCGTTGAAGAACAGTATTGGTGCTGGTGCCGCACCAATGTTTGCAGGCTTAGCTACTGGGGTCACTAAAGCTGTTGACGGACTGAACAGTGTCAACAAAGCTTCCGGTGGGGTCGTAGGCAACATTCTCGCTACTGGCACTGCGGCTATCGGTACGGCAGGCGCTTTGGCGTTTGTTGCAGGATCTGCAGTTAAGGCAAGAGACAAGTTTTCAGTAGTTGGCGCTACCGGCTTACGGTCGTTGAACAATGTTGGCAAGGCCGCTTTGGGCGCTGGTGTGCTTGTTGCCGGTTTTGCGTTGGTTACTGCCTCGATGGCTCAAGCTTCGCAAGAAGCCAAAGATCGTGTTGACGATTTTGCTGCTTCGATGACCGCTTCTGGCAGGACTGCTGAAGAACAAGCTAAGCAGACTATTGGTGTGTTTTTAGCAAAAACGCCTGAGCTTGCAGCAGCGATGACTGAAGCCGGTTTGAGTACAAACGATTTGTACAATGCCATTCTTGAAGGTGGGAAAGCTCTTCTAGTTTTTCAGGAGAGGATTTCTGATACTAAAACATCTTTGCATGGGATGGTTGATAGAGATCCTTTCTATTTGACTCATGGGTTGATTGATACACGCGACGCTTACATTGGTGTCAACACCGAAATTGATGCCAATATTGAAGCTCAGCAACTTGCAGGCGAAACCGAACACGAAGCTGCTGATCGTATTAAAGAAACAGCAGCTGCTTTAGATCTAAAACTGCAAGCGCAGAAGAAAGTTCGTGAAGAAGCGCAGGCTGCGCGTTTAGAAGCGTTGCGTGGCATTGATGTTGAAGCAGATTTGCGTTTGGCGCAACGCAACACCATTGACGCAATGGTCGATTACAAAGATTCGTTGCATGATGGAAGTTTGTCAGCGCTTGACCGTGCAATCGCTACTGACAAGATGGTCAGCGCTATCAGAGGCGAGGCCGAAGCGTTTGCTAACAGCAAACATGATGTTGAAGGCAGCAAAAAATCTATTGAAGATCAGATAGCGGTCATTGATCTTTGGGCTTCAAGGCTTCAACCAGACGACCCGTTGTTAAAAGGGTTGCGTGATCTTGCTGAAAAGTTGAAGGTTGCTTCGGGAAGCTATTCGCCTGGTCTTGCAAGATTGTTGAATGTGGACAGGGTCGGCTCGTACGTTGCGCCTCCCTATGTCCCGTACGTTGCCCCTAAAGCTGGGAAGCGCAGTGGCGGCGGCGGTTCTGGCGATGGTGTTATTGATACCTCAGAACTTCAAGACATCATTGAGCAGGAGATGGCTACGGGCGGTGTCGCTAAGGGCGGTGTGACGCTTGTTGGTGAGCAAGGCCCTGAGTTGGTGATGATGGCCGGTGGTGAGCATGTGCTTACTGCTGCTCAAACCAAATCGTTGGGGTCTGATTCTGGGTCTTCGGCACAGTCGGATCAGTCGTTGTGGGCGGCGCAACTCGAGATGGGCGACATCTCAGCGAAGCAATACAAGCAGTTGCTTTCTGATCGTTTGAACAGTTTTGAAAAGTATTCGTCGGAATACATGTCGATTTGGCGTGAGATTCGCGGGATCGATCAGGACGCTGCGAACGCTTCTAAAGCTCACGATCAAGAGATCCGCAACAATCAAGACGCAATGTTTGAGCTTGGCGAAATATCTGTTGGGTTTTACAAGCAGATATTGAAATCTCGTTTGAATGGTTTCCAAAAGTATTCGTCGGATTACATGTCTGTGTACGGTCAGATTCGTGGCATTGAGAAAGATGCTGCGGATAAGTCGGAAAAAGATTTGGAATCTGCACAGGCTTTTAAGGAAGCAGCAATTCAGAAGCATTTGGACAAAGTCCGTGCGTTGTATCAGCAAGCTGAGAACAAACGAAACTACGACGAAGCAGACTTTGCTTCTAAGCGTGCTGTGCGCGACTTTGGGCAGTCTCTTTCTGAAGCTGTGCGAACTAAGAATGATCGCAGCGGCAAGGTCACAGATAAGGATCGACAAGACGCTGTTGATTCGGCGCGCGACGCTGCGGATAGCGCAGCGAAAGCTTTGTTGGATCGTGCCGGTGCTGCTGCTGTTGCGTGGGGGTTCGCTGAAGGCACCCCTGAGTATGCGAGGAGTGTACGTCGATGGTTGTTGAACGATGAGGCAACTAACCCAAATTTGAAGCCTGCTATTGACAGGGTTTTGTCTGGCATCCCACAGATGGCTATGGGCGGTTTGGTTACGTCACCTACGGTCGCAATGGTCGGCGAGGCCGGTCCTGAAGCGGTGATCCCGTTGTCTAAAGTTGGGCAGATGGGCGCAACGTATAACATCACGGTGAACACTGCTGCTGATCCGAACTCGGTTGTGGCTGCGATCAAAAGGTACACAAAGAATGGTGGGGTGTTGTGACCGTCCCAGATGTTGCGGTCACCTGTTGGTTTGGTAACACCACAACTGGTGCTTCGCAGTTCATTCTGAATGACTCTGTGCGTGGTGTGCTCGACAACGCCACCTACGTTTTGTCGGGCGATGCCGGCACGGATTTGACGGGGTATTGCAATTCGTTTTCGGTGCAGCGTGGCGTGACTTCGCCGTTGTTCGGCAACATTGATCCTGCTTCTGGTTCGTTCCAGTTGAACAACGAAACACGGTTGTTTGATCCGTTGTATGCGGCTGGGGCTCTGTACGGGAATTTTAAACCAGGTAAGCGTGTGACGTTACAAATACTTGGTGTCACAGTGTTTGATGGGCGTGTGAGCGACTGGACGAACTCGTATGAGGTGTCGGGGCGTTCGGTGACAACAGCGCGCGTAGAAGACCTTCTGGGGTCGTTAGGTAGGCAACTGTTTGACGAGTGGACACCAACAGATAACCAGTTGTCTGGGGCGCGTGTGACCGAGGTGTTGAATCGTCCTGAGGTGCTCGGGTCGGCATCGAGAGATATTGCAACTGGTAGGTCGTCGTTGCAGGGGACACTGATTACTTCAAGCACAAACGTGTTGAACTATTTGCAGACCGTCGCGAACTCGGAACAAGGGTTGTTTTTTTGTTCTCGTGATGGTGTGCTCACGTTTCGTGGGCGTGACAGTGTTGGTGCTGTGTCGGCGGCTGTGACGTTTTCTGATGCGGGACCGTTGTATTACCACGCGATCCAAGTGGAACAGACCGGCGATACCTATTACACAAAAGTCATTGTTGAAGCGTTGAACATTCCTGCGATGACGATCACCGAGGTCGCTGCGGCACAGGATGGTGTGCGAACATTTTCGATTTCAGGGTTGTTGCAAGATTCGCAGCAACAAGTGATTGACATGACCACATTTTTGGGTGCGACCTATTCGACTTCTGCCCCGTCGATCTCAGAGTTAACTGTTGAGTTGTCAACCGAGCAGTACCCTGGTTTGTTGGCGTTGGGTGTGTTGGCGATTGAGTTGGGTACAACGATTCAGGTTTCGTTCACCCCGAATGGTATTGGGGCGGCGATTAATCAACGGTTGATTGTTGACGGGATCCGTTATGACGTTACGCCGCATTCGTGTCGGGTAACCTTCTCAGTTAGTGCTGCTGCTGGTCGAACAATGTTTACGTTGGACAGCACAGAGTTTGGTGTTTTGGATGGCAGTTCGCTGCTCGGATATTAGGGAGGTTGCCGGATGGCAACAGGTGACCATGATTGGATCGCAGGCGAAGTAGTCGCCGCTGCAAACATGGACGACTATTTGCAGTTGCAGGTTGTCGGCCAGTACGCAACAGGCACGGCGCGTGATACAGCGTTGTCGACGCGTAAACGCACTGGCATGGTGACCACCCAAGCTGACACCCATAACTTGACGGTGTACTCGGGTTCGGCGTGGTCGACTGTTGGTCCTGTGTACGGTGCCGGTGCAACATGGACTCCAGCAGTGTCTTCGGGCGCTGCGTACGGTGCCACAATCAACCGTGAGAGCTACACACGAACAGGTCGCTGGGTGCAAGGCTACGCACGTTTGACGATCTCATCGATCACTGGTGTCACAACCGGCACACAGATCGCTGTGACGTTGCCGGTTGCTGCGAACCTGAGCGCCTCGGAACTGATGACGTTAGGTACTGGTGTAATCAAAATTGCTGCTACAGGGTTCATGTATTTTGGTGAACTTGTCCTTGCGACCGCATCAAACTACTGCTATTTTCAGGTGCGAACTAACGGTGCGGTCGCATCATATTTGGGTGTTGCAGCACCAACAGTGCTTGCAGTGTCCGATCAGGTTGTGTTCAACTTCTGCTACGAAGCTGCAGCCGACGCATAATGGACATGTTCGTGGCGTTCATCATCGGTGTCATCGTTGGTGTTATCTTTGGGGTGCTCGCATGATGCAGCACACCACCCGTGTCGACGGCATCGATGTCGCCCGATACCAGAAAGATGTGGACTGGCCGGCGGTTCGTGCGGCGTGCGCTAACCCTGACATGGTTGTTGGTGCATGGAAGGTCACTCAAGGCATCGCGTATACCGACCCGTACGCTGCAAAGAATCGTGAAGGCACCGCCCAAGCCGGTGTGCGTTGGCGGTTTGGTTACCACTGGTTGTCACCAACTTCTGATCCTGTAGCGCAAGCCAACTGGTTTTTGGCGAACTTCACACCAGGTCGAGGCGAAGGATGCCTCCTTGATGCTGAGGAGAACAGTGCTGCGGGGAACATCACCGAGGCTGCTGTGCTCGCGTTCTGTGAGCATGTGGAGGCTCGTACAGGCAAACCTGTTGCGGTGTACACAGGTGTGTATGTTTCGGGGCAATCAATTTGGCGTTCAACGAAAGTGTTTAACGGCAAACGGATCCGATGGGTCGCGGCGTACAACGCTGAGATGAAGGTTCGCAAACTGTGCGAACCGTTCGGTTTTGACGTTTGGCAAGGCGACGGTGGCGCAACAGGACGCATTAATGGTGTTGTCGGTCCTTGTGACCTGAACATGGTCGAGCATCCAATCATGTTGGATTTGGCGTGTGGTACGGCAGCACCCGTGCCAACACCTATTCAGCCACCTTCGCCTGCGCTACCGTTATCACCGATTACTGCGTCTTTCACTGGGGGAACCATGAATGTTGTTGTTGCTTGTTCGGATAACAAAGCTGACCCTCAACGGTGGATTTGGAACGGTTTTTGTCGCCATCACATCAGCAGCGAAGCCGAGTACAACAACCTTGTGACTGCAGGGATCATCTCTGCGAAATACACGTTGGTTGCACCGATGTGGATGACGTTACTGCAGCTTGCCGCTATCCCTCTGGTGTGAGCATGTTCGCAATCACTGACCATGCGGCGCTCATTATTGCGTCGGCCACCCCAGCGCTGATTACAGGCAGTTTGGGGTTGGTTATTTTGAAACGGCAACGCAAAGTTTCTGTTGCTGTTGCACAGATCAACACAGCGGTGAATCATCAAGAAGCTTCATCACCAACATTGATTCAGCGTGTGATCCAGTTGGAACATCATCGCAAAATTGCGGAACGTGCCACTGTGAACCATTTGGCTTGGATGGATTCGGCGTTAACGTCTATCGCGACACAAGTTGGTTGCACGATTTCTAGCCCTCCTTATCCCGATCAAAGGACGTATGCAGATGGTTCAGTTTAAAGCTTTTATTGCGCCTCGACTCAAAGCGTTCGCAGCGTTGCTTACCACCAGCGGTGCCGCCATCGCGTATGCTGTGGGGCTCCCAGCTTGGGTGTCGTTGGTTGTCGCGGCGATCATTGCACCGGCTTCGGTTTATCAGGTGACGAACCAGTGAACGAATTTCAGGCTCGCATCGGTGTTGGGACTACGAACTATGCGTTGGGGCGCACAGGTCCAACAAGGGAACGCACTGTGACCGCTGAGGAAGGCTCACGCAAGGGTAAGACTGCTGCAGTGTTGACAGACCACGCCTCGGGTCGTGTGGATGCTAAAGTTTTGGTTGACCCGATCAAACGGTCTATTTCTCATAAGGTGGCGTAATGGCATTTCCATCATCGGGGCTATTTGTCCCCACGTTTGTTTCGGCGTTGAACGGCGGCATTGTCCTTGACCTTGACCTGCTCACGCACAAAGTCGCGCTTTACACGAACAGTGTTACCGCAGCCGACCTCACCACTGACACCGCGTATGGTGTGGGCGCATGGGCATCTAACGAGGTTGTTGGCACTGGTTACACCACGGGCGGTTACACGCTCGCGAACACCACATACGCTCACACAGCGGCTGGTGTTGTTGTTTGGGACAACACGATTGATCCGAACTGGACAACAGCCACGATCACCGCCCGAGGCGCGCTGTATTACGCTGATGCGTTGGCCGGTAACAACGCCATTGTTGCTCAAACATTTGGAAGTGATATAACTTCGACCGCCGGAACCTTCACCATCCAGCTAGCCTCAGGTGGCATCTTTTCCATCGATTTCGTGCCATGAGTACCCGTCACCTGTTCACGGTTGTGGTCGAGCAACTCGACGCACCAGACCCGTTTGATGACACGGCATTGCTCGGAGCGGCACAAGCGTTCGCTGCAGCGATCGCTCACACAGCTGGTTATGAAGCGACACTTGTCTCGTGTTCGGTGCAGTTCGACAACGTGGTAACCGTCCCCACACTCGAACATGTGGCAGACTACGACCTGAGCGTGTAGCTATGGCCGTGACCGCAGCCGGATTCAATACGCAAACCGCGACTATCGGCACTGAACACACAGTGCATAGCGTCACAACCGCAGGCACGTTCACCTACCACGTTGACCTAAACGCTATGGCCGCAGGTGACACAGTGGAGTTGCGGATCTATCAAAAAGTCCTCACGGCCGGCACACTTCGAGCCGCCTACTACGCAGTGTTCAGCAACGCGTGTCCTCTCGACAACATCGTGCAGATCAGCGTCCCGATCAGCAACGAACTAACCGGTGTCACTGCGCTGACGTTCACGTTGAAGCAGACCACCGGCACCGGTCGAGCGTTTCCGTGGAAGGTACTTAGCTACTAATGGGGTCGTTTCCTAGTTTGGGTATTGACCGCCCGGCAGGCCCGCAACTGGTTGGGCCGATGACATTGAACGGCGGCTCGTTAGAGGTTTCGTCGTTGGGTGGTTCAGCATGGACAACCGACAACCCCACTAGCCTCGCCGCTTCGGCTACCGCCGGTATCGCCGTGTTTCGCCAATTCACCGTTGATGCACCAACGTATATCAGCGGCACCTATTCTCAAGGCGGTAGCGGTAGCACCAACAACGCACAAATTGAAATAGCGATCTACAATGAGCAACGCCAACAGTTAGCTACAACCGGCACCATTAGCGTGGCCGGTTTAACCTATGTGCAAGGCACTCTGTCTGTGACGTTGCAACCCGGTTGTTACTACCTTTGTTACCACAACAAAAACTTCAACGGCAACGGTGGTGCCAACGTAACCGTCCCGTTCAGAGGTTGTCCCGCTATGGATGTGCGCAGGCATCGGGCAATGGGAACATTTGAACAAAACGTAGGGTCGGGTGCGTTACCCGCAACGGCCACGTTTGCCACGTTCGCCACGAACTCCACGCAAGGCGCACCATACATATCGTTGTTTGGGTTGTAACCAATGGACTACCCCGCCGAATTTGCGCCTACACCTGTTGTGGTTAACTCGTTCTCAAAATATTTCACACGCGCCTATGCGTTAGGTCAAGTTGGCTCAACCACGTTGAGCAACGGCAGTACAGGTTCAGCAACAACCGTATTGATGCCGTTTGTGATGCCGTCGCCGTATGTGATTAGGTCGTTTTTTTCGGCTAACGGAACATCTAACGGCAACGTCAACATGGGGATCTATTCGATCCATTCGACAACCGGTGCGTGTGGTCTGCAAGTGTCAATCCCCGCCACCGCTATGACCGGATCAAGCACACTGCAAGTGTTCACGTTGGCAACCCCGTACCTGTTAGCACCAGGTTCGTACTACCTAGCGTTGAACGGCACAGGCTCCGGCACGTTCAATGGTGCAAACGTGACAGCAGACAACGCCAAGCTGTTGGGGTTGAGTGAGTCAACAACGGCTATGGGGTCCACGATCACGCCTAGCGCGTCGGTCCTGTTGCGTTATTTCCTTTGTGGGTTTAGTCGTTTAGATAGCGGGTACTAAACATGGCGGCGATATCTGCCCGTACCCTCATTGTTGTGTTACCACCGGCTGGTGGTAATGCCACGGCGTTACCTGCCGCTATTGATCTGGTAGCGGTAACACCGGCCGTAACGGTTACCGGAGGTGCCTCGACCACACCTGCCACGGTGGCGTTGGTTGTCACGGTTGATGCCCCGACGTTTGTGGCTGATGCCACGGTGGCACCGTTTCAAGTGGCGTTGTCCACGGCGGTGTTGCCCGCACCAGACGCGGCGGGCGATGCCCGAGCACCACCGGCTGCTGTAGCGCTTGCTGCGGTCACGCCGGTTACGACTGCAACCGGAACATCGAGCGGCAACGCAAACGCAACCCCTGCTGCTGTGGCGCTTGTTGTGGTGACACCGGCACCAACGACCTCGGGTGCTGCGAACACTTCTCCTGCTGCCGTAGCGCTTGCTGCGGTGACACCTGCACCTACGGCTACTGGCACTGGTGGTGGGGCGGGGACAGCGACACCTGGTGCTGTGGCGCTTGTAGCGGTAACACCGGCACCGACTGCTACGGGCAACGCGTCAACCGCACCTGCTGCTGTAGCGCTCACAGCGGTAACACCGGCACCGACTGCTACGGGGAACGCGTCGACCGCACCGGCTGCTGTAGCGCTTGTAGCGGTAACACCGGCACCGACGACCTCGGGTGCTGCAAACACTTCTCCTACTGCTGTCGCCCTTGCTGCGGTAACACCGGCACCAACTGCGACTGGCACTGGTGGTGGTGGTGGAACGGCTACACCGGCTGCTGTGGCGCTCACAACGGTCACACCTGCACCGTCGGCCACGGGCAACGCGTCGACCACACCGGCTGCTGTAGCGCTTGTAGCGGTGACACCTGCACCGACGACCACGGGATTCGCTACAACCACGCCTGCTGCTGTAGCGCTTGCAGCAGTCACACCAGCGCCTACGGCTACTGGAACTGGGGCGGGGACTGCTGCACCTGCAACGGTGGCGCTCACAACGGTCACACCGGCACCGACTGCTACGGGATCCGCTACAACCACGCCTGCTGTTGTAGCTCGCAGTGTTGTCACACCTGCACCGACGACCACGGGCTCCGCTACAACCACGCCTGCTGCTGTGGCGCTCAGCGTTGTTACGCCTGCGCCGACGGTTACGACCACATCAAGTGGGACGGCCTTGCCGGCCACTGTCGCAATTGTTGTTGTTGTTAACCCTGTTGGGGTTATCCCCGCTGTATACGGCCCGCGTTTGCGATGGTCGGAACCTCAAGCTCAAGCATTTGTGGAACCCGCTCGGCTAACATTCGTCGAGCAAACTGTTCTTGTTTTTGTTGAACCTGCCATCATCCGTTGGTCTGATCCGCAATTGTTAACCGGAGTTTGAAACATGCAAACCATTACGATTGTCAAAAATCAGGAACTACCAGCAATGGCGTTTGAATGGCGTGACTCCAACAACACGCTGATCGACTACTCGACGGGGTACACGTTCTTGGCGAAGATCGCACCACAAACAACGCCGACTGTGACGACGCTCACAAAGTCTTCGGGGATCACAGGTTCAGCAACCGCCCCGAATGTTGCTGTCGCATGGTCTACAGCGGATCTGACAGCGTTAACTGCGGGAGTGACCTATGTGGTGTGGTTGATCGCGACTCGTACTGCGGACAGTTTGCATCGAGTGTTTTCACCGGCTTTGTTGCCGACGATCATGGTGATCGCTGCGCCGAGCTGAAGGTCGCCGACGGCGCGCTTGCTCATGGCGTGCTGTTGGTTGCGCGACGGTGTCCCCTTAACTCGGCAGAGGGGACACCGTCGCTGCTGTTCACACTGTTTCGGTTTGATGCTTGACATCTGCACGCATCTCGGGCATTGTCGTGTTCTTCCCTACCGAGAAAGAAGAACACATGAGTATCAAAGAAATGCTCACTGAGCGCCTACCAGGCATCATCATCGAATCTGTCATGGATGTTGACGGTGCTGACAGTGCGATGGTTGCAGCCGACCCGTTTGTGTTGTTGATCTGCGACGACCTTGACATCGCCGGAACGTACCTCATTGGTTTGTACGACCAAGCCGAATGGGAAGATGGTGGCGACGCAGTGTTATGGATCGAGAATGTTGCTGTTGACGCGTTGTGTGACATGGTCGCCAAAGTGTGTGATGACCCGTCTGGTGTTTCGTTTCTGGAGCACGCTGAGAAAGAGTTGTGGCGTTACGCAACACAAGATGGTTCGGCAGGTCGTCATCCTTCGTCGCGAAGCGGGGTGCTGAATTGAGTTGCTTACAGTGCGAGTTTCAAACGGGCTGCGACCTCCACGAAACGGTTGACAGCATCGAAGAGATCAGAAAATGTCTTGAAGAGCAGTCAGAGATGCAAGCCGAAGCGTTGAATCGTCTTGCGGACTCTGCGGAACTCATCGCAGGCTTTGCTGAGCGTTTTGCTACCGCCATTGAGGCCTTTGTCGGTGAGCACCTTGGCCTATGACAACTGATTGGGTTGCCCGTGAAGAACAACTTGTTACTATCGAAGTCGCGGCAATCCTTGCGGTTGCCGCCGACTTTGACTCAGACTTTTGGGAAACCTTGCCGGTGCCACAGTCGCCTCGCGAATTTTGGGCGATGGTGTTTGCAGGGGTCGAGGCCGCATGCTATTTCTCTGGGCTCCTCCCAGCGAAAGAGGATGGGGTCACGTTTGGCTTAGAAGCCGGCGAACACATCAGCGTTGCCGAGCTACTTGCAATGCGAATGATTTGTGCTCGGGCGAACGGCAACCTTGGTTTGATGGCCGACCTGTGGGCGTGTTCACCTGACGATGGGTGTCGTGAACTGGCGCACGGTCATGTCATCATTTTTGCGGCGCAACGCCTATTTGAGACTCGACCGTTAGCAGCGATGATGGTCAACACGTTCGACCCGTTGCCATCACCCGACATTGTGTTATGAACTTTTCTCAGAAAGTTCGGAACTATGGTTGCATTCTGTTCGGGACTCATGTATCGTTTCTTACATGAGCAACACAGTTCAAATCCCCAAAGGTGTTCACGAGCGGACAAGCGAAGCACGTTGCAAAGTGTTGGCTGACCTCAACGCTGACCGTGTTAGCGCTTTGGAGGCAACAAGCCTTATCAAGCGCATCAACAAAGGCGACTGGAACCTCATTTGCCAATTGTCGCAATCATTCCTATAAACAGAAAGCAGTTACAACCATGAGCAAACCAACAATCACCCTCACCGTCCAAGACGGTTACGAACTACTTGATCTCATCAGCAGATCGTCTGCGCTTGCAGGCGAACAGATCGCACGTTACGAACTCCACAAGCGTTTGTGGGAAGCATGTAACGACGCCACAACACCAAAAGTTGGCATTGCGTACGACGGCACACAGGTCGGTTTGGCAGCCGCCGAGATCTGCCACGATGGCAGTGCAGCAGGGAACTACGTCACGATGTTGGAAGCCGAGATCCGTATGTTGCGTGAAGCCGCTCAGAACAATGTTTTGGTCAACGTGGCAAGCATCAACCATGTTCGTGACAGCGTTGACAACGGCTCGATCATTCATACCATCACCGCCCTCGGGGCGCTTGTTGGGAAGGGCATCTGATGACATCACAAACAGCTTCAGCTATTCGTGCTCGTGCATGGCGTGCGGCACGCGGTGCAAATGTGGGTGGCCGACCAGGCCCTAAGCCTTCAGCACCATGTGGGACTGTGTCCGCATACAAACGGCATGCACGCAACAACGAAACGGTTTGCGACGCTTGTCGTGAAGTGTGGAACATGGCGCAACGCGCCAGAAGGGCAGCAAACAAATGACCCGTGAAGAAGCGCTCAACACCGCTCGCAACACTTACGAAACCGCTTTCGCCGATGACGCTGGCAAAGCCTTCGACGCGTATCAAGCCGACATCCGTCGCATCAACAAGGAGTACCAGCAATGACCAACAAACCAACACCTACAGATCCAGTCACAGCACGCGCAAAGCTTGGTGCGTTACGCATCGCCGCTGAACAAGCTGGGATCCTCAACGATCAAGAAGCTCCAGCGCTCATCGCGACGGCTTCCCCAATTTTTGCTGCAGCGTACGACTCGGTGCTTGACCGTTTGCGTGCCACCGAAGCTACGGAGGTTGCCGAATGATGCGCCGCATCTGTGTCCTCACCTTGTTCGCAACATCGTTTGTTGTTGCACCGGCACCCGTCGAGGCGGCACGCCCAACGTGTGCAACACCGAACTTGGTGACTCTCGCCTATTACGCCGGTTGGCCTGCGAAGCAGATCCCGAAGGTGATGCGAACTATGTGGAAAGAGTCGCGTTGCCAGTCAAGCGCACGCAACAAATGGGCGACAGGGCTGATGCAAGTCCACAAATTGCATCTGCCACGGCTCTGCAAGCAATACAAGATCTGTACCCGCCTGCAACTCCTTGACCCGTTCAACAATCTTGTCGCAGCACACGATGTGTGGGTGCGTTCGGGGTGGTCAGCATGGACTGGTGGTGGGGCGTGACGTACTCAACAGACCCGTTGGACGACATGCATCGTGAAGCAATGCAAGCGATCGAGAGGATCCGCAAAACCGTAGATATCGCACGGCAAATCGTTGCCGAGTGGGAACCAAAACCGTTACCAAAATCAGAGAGGAACTGAGATGGCAAAAGCAGCGAATTCGTTCAACAACGAAACCACAACAGGGTTACGCACAGGTCGAGGCGGTTTTATGCGCGCCGCGAACGACACCCCATACGTCACCGACCCCACAGGAGCCCTCACAAAAACGGGGGAACGCAAAGGGTTACCGAAACGTATTGCGTACGGCTCACCAAGCAGTTTCGGCAAACTCATTGAGAACACCACAAACCTGCAGAAATGGGGTGAACGCCGTGTTGTGCTTGGCCTTGGCGCAGACCTGACGTTGGTTGCCGAATGTGCGGCGCTCACCAAACTTGATGTTGATTCCGACGATTACAAGCAGACCGCAGACCGCATCATTGTTGCAGCAAAACAGGCTGCTGAAGCATCGTTGGCTGCTGATCGTGGCACACACGGCCACGCGATCCTTGAAGACGACGACGAAGGCCGACCCTGGTTAGATCGTGCAGCCAACGGTGAACTGCTCGGCATCCCTGTTGAAGCGCAACAAAACATTGTGTCGAACTGGCGTGCAATGCTCAAAGAAACAGGGTTGCAGATCTTAGAAACCGAAGCAGCGTGCGTTGACGACGTTTGGAAACTCGCCGGCACGCTCGACAACACAGCGCAACTCACCAAAGACCTCACGTTTGTGTTAGCCGGTGGCGAACTCGTCACAATCCATGCAGACACCATTTTGGTTGTTGACAAAAAGACGGGGCAGAAACGAACCAACCAAGCTGGTGCTGTCATGTACTGGCATGGGTACGCCATCCAGGTGGCGAGCTACGCGCAATCAGTGCCATATGACACTGTGGACGAGGTGCGCGGGATCTGGGGTTACGAGATCTCACAGCAACATGCGCTGATCGCTCACATCGATATTGCTGCAGCGATTGATGGTGCCGACACCGGCCTTGTCACACTTGTCTACGTCGACCTGAACGCCGGTCGTGAGCATGGTGGGCGTGTGTGTGCCGAAGCAAAAGACTGGGCGAAACGAAACGACCTGTTCTCCACCGAATTACACCGGATCGGCGACCCCGAGCTTGCAAACGTGGGCGGTGTCACCCCATTGGTGGTTACGTCAGATGACGAAAGTGTGGCACCGGCACCCGTGTCAAAGCTTCGTGCAGCACAAAACGAACGCCTCACCCAAACCAAAGCTGCTGAACGCCCCTCACCGCGTCGCCCGTTGCCGACCGAAGGTGCTGATCTGTCAGATGCACAGTACCGATCGGCGTGGGACGCACTCGCTGCACGATTCTCGAGTGGCGACATCGCTGAGATGCCAGATACCGCAAGGTGGCGTACCGAGATCGTGAGACAAGCACGCCAAGCCGGTGTGTCAATCCAAACCGATGGTGGAATGACCGCACGCCGCTTCGACCTGTATCGCGCCATTGTTGGCATCATGCACGAACAAGAACGCGACGACATCATGCGAGCCCTCATCGAAGCAGCCACAGGTCGAGCACACGTTCTGGATCCTGTAATCCCCCTCGGCGAAGCACTCGGGCAATGTAACCACATTGAAGCAAATATGTTGGTGCGATTCGTTGACGCATACCAGGGTGGCATGCTTGTATGTGGATTCGACCTTGACGGGCGATTCGTTGTGATGAGGATCGAAAACGACTCCAGCCTGACTTTGACCTTGCCGGAAGGTGCCAAGTGACATGGTTACATATCCCACCGCAATACATTTGTGCTCCGGTTACGGAGGATTTGAACTCGCCCTCAGACCGTGGAACGTACGCACCGTATGTCACGTTGAGCGGGACGCATACGCGGCGGCCATCCTCATGGAGCGGATGGAACAAAAGAGATTGGATCAAGCCCCTATTTGGGACGACATCGACACCTTCGACGGCGAACCTTGGTGCGGAAAAGTGGATCTCATCACTGCCGGTTTCCCATGCCAACCGTTCTCTGCTGCCGGAGCGCACCGTGGACTTGACGATGACCGTTGGCTCTGGCCTTCAATCGCAAGAATTATCGCTGAGATACGACCCCGTTTCGTTGTGTTGGAAAACGTGCCACCAGTTATTCGACACGGATTACCCGCTGTCCTCGCAGACCTTACCCAACTCGGCTTCGATGCGGAATGGGGATTGTACTCCGCAGCCGATGTTGGAGCCCCTCACAGACGGCAACGATGGTGGTGTGTGGCCTACGCCAACAGCGTTCGACGCGTCGACACCGGCGAATATTTCGCCGGAAGCGAGGGAACGCCAGTTACGTCGAGGCGACCCGAACGGTTCGCGCAGAACCTCATCGGGATCGTTGGCGAAAGAAGTGTTATGGCCGACTCCGGTAGCGAACGACACACAACGATCACCGCAAGCAGCATTGGAAGCGAAACTGCGGATGGGTGGAAACCGGACAGAGATCACCTCGTTGAACGTGATATCGAAGCTGTGGCCGACCCCAGCAGCACACGACGCAAAGATGACAGGGCAGATAGAGAACAATCGGCACTCGGCGATGCTGCCCGAAGCGGCAGTTCTGTGGCCGACACCAACAGCGGGGATAGCGCACCGTGGGACGGATCCCGAGAGAACCAACGATCGCGCCGGCGCACCAACATTCAAAGCGGTAGCGATGATGTGGCCGACACCGAGAGCGATGGAATCGGTGAGATCATCACCGAAGGGGACAGCGGGACCAACATTGATAGCAGCAGCAGTTGGACGCGACCCGCTCGACCCGCTGCCGTGGCCTCCGCAACCAAAAGAGGAATCGGAAAAGATGACATACGCGCAGGAACTGGAAGAGTTTTCCCGCCGACAAGAGATGACACCGAAGGCTGGCAACAGTGGATCAACGAAGGTCGACCTGAACCCGTGGTTTGTCGCAGCACTGATGGGCCTCCCAGCGGACTGGCTGACTCACTCCACCTCGGCGGTAACGGACTCGTGCCGCAATGCGCTACAGAAGCAATCAGACAACTACTTAACAGAGCAGGATGGGAAATAACATGAGCGAACACAAATACCAGTACCGAGCACAATGCACCAACGTCGTTGACGGTGACACCATCGATGTCACACTCGACCTCGGGTTACACCTCACCAGCACACAACGTGTACGGATCCTTGGTGTGAACTGTTCTGAGCTACACGCCAAAGACCCTGTGGTGCGTTACGCAGCGTTAGCCGCAAAAGAATACACACAAGAGATCCTGACAGAACTGCACGAAGTCGCACACGACACAGGTAACGACTGGCCGCTGATCATCACCACAACAAAATCTGATTCGTTCGGCAGATACTTGGCGACCGTGAGCAGTGTTGATTTCCCTGAATGGGATCTTGGTGCAGCACTCATCCTCAACGGTCACGCCGTCCCATTCATGGTTGGTAAGCCATGACCAGGCCATACAAGTACGACCGACCATACCAATCTTGGTACACAACGATCTGTGTGAAATGCCGAGGCTACGCAACACAACGATCCGACCTCCCATCAAACGGCAGCATCTGCGCCGAATGCCGCAAAAAAGATTTCCCCAACAGGAACACAACCTCATTAGAGGACAACACAACGACCCTTACGGTCACAACAGAAAGCAGTGAGCACTAATGGCAAGAGCAATAGAACAGGCATCCGGTAGCGGAGCCCCATTCGCAAGGTTCCTAGAACTCGGCGACAAACTTGTTGGAGCGTTCGCCGGTGGCAAAAACCGGCAACAACTCGACTTCAACAAAAAAACCCGCAAGTTCAAAGACAACGGCAAGCCGATGCTCGAAGAAATCATCCACATCATCGCGATGCCAGAAACAACCGCAAAAACTGGTTCACCAGAACAACCAGAACCCATCAACGACGGCGACCACATCCGACACGCCTTCTCAGGGTTCAAATGGGGACAAATCATTGAGGCACGCAAACACCTACCGGCACACGCCGGATTCAAAACAGGACAATCATGCTCCGGCGATATCTACACCATCGAACTGGTCGGCTGGTCCGCTGAAACAGACAACCCAAGCGCAGCCGTAAAAGCAGGGTTCGATGTTCACGATGGGCGCATCATACTGCGCTCACAAGAAGACAAAGACCGCTACATCCTCGCCCAATCCAAAAAAGGTGGGAACACAAACCCTGCCAAAGATTTTGAGGTGAGCGTACGTCGACCAGGTGCGAACGAAAAACGGTGGGAACAAGCCGCCGACGAACTGTTCGACAGCAAACCGTGGGAAACAATGATGCCAGAAACAGTGACCGCATCACCGTTTGATGAGGAACCGTTCTGATACGCGGCACAGCGGGCCTCGGGGGATTCCCCGAGGTTCGCTACGTCGTCCACCTCCCCCAAGCCGCATGCCGAGGATGCAACCCAAATTTGTTCTACCCAGAACAAGGATGCGACGCAGCGATGGCACGATTCATATGCAGCACCTGCCCTGAGAAAGCACCATGCCTCGAGATGGCGTTACGCAACCAAGAGCAACTAGGGATCTGGGGTGGCACCAACGGACGCGAACGCCGACGCATCCGACAACAACAAGAACAACAAACAGCATCCGACAAGTTTCATCAACACATCCTTGAAAGAAGAACCACCCATGAGCACACACAAACACCTCCACAAATTTGATGTACTTGGCATCCCAAAACCGCAAGGCTCCAAAAAAGCTTTCAGCGCGAACGGTCGAGCCATGCTCAAAGAATCAGGTGGGCTATCACACGCCGCGTGGCGCAACGCTGTAGCCGAAGCAGCACAACGAGAAGCCGACACCCACCTTGACACACCACATGAAGGTCCGCTCGTTGTCCAAATTTTGTACAGGTTCCCGATGCCGATGTCACGCCCCAAACTGATACGCCAACTCGGTATCGCATGGAAAACCACATCACCCGACATCGACAAACTTGATCGTTGCATCAACGACGGCCTCATGGCAGGTGGCCTCATCAAAGACGACGCAACGATCTGTGTCATGTACTCACGCAAAGTCGAGATCGCCAACGGCTGGGCAGGCGCAACAATCATCATCAGCACCCCGTGGACAGCACAAGAAGCTGTGAACCTATGAGCGAACTATGGGACTGCCACAAATGCGCCGGCACAGGCGTACGCAACGTCGGCGCACAAGGCTACTGCGGCACACACCTCGGTGAGCTACACAACAAGTTCAACAAAAACGTGTTCGCATTCAACGGTGTTGGAACACAAACAGGTGTGATGCGCCCCGACTTCGGAACAACACACTCACAACTTCAATGCAACGCCTGCGAAGCAACATGGGTCGGGATCGCAGGTGAACACTGCGACTGGTGCAAAACCTCACACCACCAACTCATTAGCCACCAAGCCGAACTTGTTACCCGACCACCCGATGTGTCACCAGACAACGCACGCTTTGAACACACCATCCAAGCATGGGCGCAACGCCTCAGCACAGCAGTGCAAGCAGGACTCATCGACGCAACGATCGCCGAGCGGCTCATCAAAAAGGAGTTGCAACGTGCCATCTGACATGTTCGCGCACCTGTTCAACAACACAAACAACGGCCACCAATGGGACACACCAATCCCCGTGTCAGGATCCACCACCACACCACCAACATTCCCCGCGCACACACTCCCCCAATGGATGACCGAACAAGCCGAACAAGTCGCCAAAGAACTCCAAGTCGCAGTCGACCTACCCGCAACACTCGGCCTTGTCGCACTATCAATCATCTTCTCAGGCAAATACCACATCCAAGTACGCAACACATGGAAAGAATCCTGCAACTTGTACCTCGTTGTAGCGCTACCACCAGGTGCAGGTAAGTCGCCGGCATTCACACAAATGCTGTCACCGATCCGCAAATACGATTTGGAACAAGCCGAAGAAGCACGCACACGCATCGAACATGTCGCACAGAAACGGCGCATGATCGAGAAAGCAATGAAACGAGCAGAAGAAAAAGGTGACCACATGGAAGCCTCACAACTCTTATACGACCTTGAGAAACACCCCGAAGTTGTCATCCCACGCCTCATCGCCGACGACGCAACACCCGAAGCGCTCGTCGAGATGATGTCCAAACAAGGCGGCAGGCTCGCACTTATCTCCACCGAAGGCGGGCCGTTTGAACTCATGGCCGGCCGATACTCCGACCGTGCCAACCTCGATGTGTACCTCAAAGCATTCTCAGGTGACACCATCATCGTTGACCGAGTCGGCCGAGGCGCAACCTCCGTCGCGAACCCGCACCTAACCGTCGGCCTCACCGTCCAACCAGACGTAGTGCGATCCCTCGCCGATCACCCCGAACTCGCCGGTCGTGGCTTAACAGCACGATTCATGTACGCAATTCCAGTTGACCTCGTAGGGCGACGAGACATGATGCTGGAATACGACACCGACCAAAACATCATCGACCTGTACGACCACCGGCTACGAACCTTCCTGCACGCCCACAACGCCCACACAGACACACAACCAATCACCGTAGACAAAGACGCATTACACCTCTATGCGAGCACCAGGCAAGCACTGGAGAACCAACGCGGTGAAGATGGGGCGCTCAAAGTGATCGCCGAATGGACAACCAAGCTGGAGTCATCCATCATGCGCGTCGCAGGGCTCCTCGCACTCGCCGACAACAAACACAACATCGACCTGCCGATCATGCGTCGCGCCGTCGAGATCGGCGAATACTGGTTGGCGCACGCACACATTGTTCACGACATGTGGGGAGCGAACGAGGTGCTGCGCGACGCACGCGCCGTACTGAAATGGCTCGCCCAAAAAGACGACGACAACTTCAGTGTGCGCGACCTACATAGGGCGATGAGCCGACGGTTCGTAGGGGTCGAAGAATGCAAACCTGTACTTGAGTTGCTCACTGAGCGTGGTTGGATCCGACCACTGTTTGAAGGGGCTTTGATCGTAAACAAACGTGGAGTCGAATCACCACGCTATGTGGTAAATCCGGCCAACAAAACACAAACGATACCCTTATTGCGGACAAACCCCTGATAAATGAGTCCAGTTGTCAGCCATGTCAACGTGTCACTAAAGATATAAAAAAAGTTACTCTCTCTCTCTCTATTTTTCTGTATATAAGAACGAAGCACTGCGTTGACATGACTGACATGGCTGACAACTCCCCCCACCCCTCCCAAATCCACTCGGCCACTCACAGCAAGCGTTTACGATGTGAACACGTTCGCCGCGACCAGGCACCTCTCAGAAAGGCTCAGAATGAAACCAGCGCACCGTCGAGGCACCTACAGCGCCAGAGCTTCACAAGTCACCCAAGCCGCTTACAACGACCCTGAGACACGCTGTGGGATGTGCGGACAAACCTTGGCCGATCATCCACCCACCAAAACAGGGAAACCTCAAACATGGGACGCAGACCACCTGCGCTCAGGCGACCCGCTTTCACCATTGCGACCCGTTGCAGCTTCATGCAACCGTGCTGCTGGAGGTGCGCTCGGAGCGGAACGCCAACGCTTAGGGATCATGCGCCCAACAAACCCTTGGTGACCTCGATGCCCAACAAAACCTGAGGCAACAAAAACCGTTTGCCCCCAACTTTTCAGAGCAATTTCGGCGAAACCCGTTTCCAACAACAACATTTTCCGAAAACTTTTCAGAGCGATCTCGGCGAAACCCGTTGCCAACAAGAAAATTTTCAACAAAAAGTTTCAAAAAAGTTTTGGGAAAACCCTATTTTCCCACCGAAAAGGAGCTTTTAAAACCGAAAAAAGCGATATCCACAGCCCCCCGAACACCTGTTCGGTCGTACGACCTATGGCCTAGGTCTTAGGTCGTAGTGGTCGTACGACCGAACATGTGTTCGGTCGTACGACCGTACGCGTGTTCGATATGTGGACAAGCTGTGGACAAGCTGTGGACAACCTATTATGCCGGCGCTGCCAGGTACACGCGTACCAAAAATTTTTGGCTCATCAAGTCCCCTCTAGCTCTGCTCTGCCGTGGCTCTGTGCCGTGGCTCTGTGCTCATCGAGTCCCCTCTAGCTCTGCTCTGTGCCGTGGCTCTGGCGACTGCTCGGCCGTGGCTCTGTGCCGTGGCTCTGCCGTGGCTCTGTGCCGTGGCTCTGGCGACTGCTCTGCCGTGGCTCTGTGCTCATCGAGTCCCCTCTAGCTCTGCTCTGTGCGTACACCGAAAAATGAAGAGACCGTAAGCGCTAAGCGCTTACGGTCTCTTAATCCTTAGGGATACTAGAAGAGTGATTCAGTTGAGGTCGTAGACCTTGCGCCTACGCGCTAGCTGTAGCGCTATGGCGTAGAAGAGACGCGCCATTAGTAGACCGCCCGAACGAATCGAGTCACGCGGCCGCGTGCTTTACCCTTAGCGTAAAGATCTACGACATG
>Ga0114969_10000536_pt1 | contig 32649 bp, 22 predicted proteins | sample M_130807_MF_Meta_FD_87316 | JGI IMG/M metagenome (GOLD analysis project Ga0114969, IMG submission 87316) | Freshwater microbial communities from Lake Montjoie, Canada to study carbon cycling - M_130807_MF_MetaG | ecosystem: Environmental > Aquatic > Freshwater > Lake | place: Lake Montjoie...
AAGGTGTGTGGACCTGCGCCTGCTGTGGCTGGTGTGAAGCTTCCTGCGGCAACGCCAAGGCCTGTGTACACTCCGCCGGCGCCCGCTGGTAAGCCGCCGCTTAATACTACTGCGGCTTCGTCGATACACATTTGGTCGTCTGGTAAAGTGAAGGTTACTACTGGAATGGCATTGACCGTCATTACGTCGGTCGCACTACTAACACAAGTATTGGCATCGGTATAAGTGTATGTTAGCGTATGCGGACCAGCGCCTGCTGTGGCTGGCGTGAAACTTCCTGCGGCTACTCCTGTTCCTGTGTATACGCCTCCGGCTCCTGCTGGTAAGCCGCCGCTTAACACTACGACCGCTTCGTCGATACACATTGCATCATCCGGCAAGGTAAATGTAACAGAAGGCAGATCGTATATTGTAAAAGTTCTCTCAGCGTAAGTAAAACATCCGGGATTATTGGTTGTCAAAGTATGTCGCACAGTGTAAGCGCCGCCAACTGTAGACAAAATATTGAAAGTGTGGCCAGCCGTTACTGTTGCTGTGCTTCCACCTGGCGCACTTGAGATCGTCCATGTGCCTGGATCAGCAAGTCCAAGATAGGCATCTAAATCAAAAGTGGATGCGCTTGTACATCGATTAGGAATTGAAGCAGCGAGAGATGTATCACCACAAGGCAGCGCGGCACCACAGGCACCACCGTTTAAAGCGAAGAATTCATAACTTCCTCCACCATTTACTTCTCCTTGTGTAAAAACACTGAAACCTGTGCCTGTAAAAGCCGTAATAGCTGTGTTGTCAGGCCCAACATTTCCAAAAGTATAGGAAGTAGCTGCTGGCATTTCACATGTTTTGAACCATGAACTTTGACTTACAGGTCCTGATTTTCTAACCATGACAAATATAGGATCTGGCAAAGTTGCTACTGGTAAAGTTGGCCAACCTCCATTACCCGCATATATCTGATTGTCCATGGCTCCGTGGTACTTAAAGGCAACATAATGGTGCCTCACTCCATTTGCCGGACAAGCATGAACGGCTGTTGAAGTATTCACTGGATTAATGCTAAAACCTGTTGCAGTTAAGTTTTTAATTACTTTGGCTTGGACATCCAAAGCACTTCCTGCAGAAAAATGACTAATATTAGCACTGTTTACGCCATTGATAGTGAATTGAGGCTGTGCCAAATTGTACCACTGCGTTCCATCTCCCCCGAGTGCCCACAACATTTTTGGCATATAACCAATATTGACACTTGTGCCAAATGGCGCACAAGCACCATTATCTGTCCAGTACGTTGCATTGGGAGGCAAATGATTGGTACCCGCTAAAATAGAGGTGTAATTGCGCCCACCCGAACTCACAACATTTCCTGCATTATACCAAGCAGCACCATTCCAAGCTGTAAAACATTCATTAGGCGTAAACGAGCCAACAGTTATCATTCCATCAGCATCATCCCAAGTCATGTAGTAATAGTCTTGTCCATTTTGGTTAGACAAACCATTTGTTTTACTCACCGTAAATCCATCAGCATCCAATGAAGCAATAAAACCTGTCGCAGGGGCAGCATAATCATAGGGAGTATAAAGACCTTTTGCAGTACCAGCTGTCATAGTGGAGGTGGCAATCCATCCGCCAAAAGTAGTAGCGGGGCGCACCAAAACCACTTCAGGCCTGAAACCTAAACCAGCTATTGCTTGCGTTGCAGCACCATTACCAGTGTATTTACCAGAAAGATATATGGCATTCGCTTGAAGCGATATCACCACGAAAATGAAAAGTAATCTTACTTTATTCATATGCACAATTTGTCAATTGATTCTTTAGACAAAAGTAGCGTCCCCCTCGGTGAAACTACAACAATATTCGTCCAAATCCAAAAAATAGAAACGAACAACACTGTGTTGAAACGCCTTAGATTATGTCATAATACGCACTACAATTGAAATAGTTATACAAACTTAAGACAACTGTTTATCAACAATTTGCAAATGGGTTTAGAATCAACGAAATCGATACTACAATATCATACCAGCTGCAACCGTCTCATTGGAGAACTCATCTATTAGGATCAAGCAGCCAGTCGTTCTGTTCTTCTTGTATGCATCGAAAAACAAGGGTTTTGCTGATTTCAAAGTCACTTTTACAATATCGTTTTTATTGACTTCGAAATCGCCTTCAATTTTATTTAAAGTATTGATATCCACTTTGTAAGCAACCTCTTTCACTACGCATTTCGCCTCATTACTTGTGTGCTTCAATAAGTATTTTCCTTTAGATAGCATCGGCTTGTCATTTAACCAACACAACATCAATTCCACCTCTTGATCAACCTTTGGCTGATTGTCACTTTTAACAAGCATGTCTCCGCGACTAATGTCAATGTTATTTTCAAGGGTAATACAAACCGACATTGGGGAAAATGCTTCTCGCAATTCTGTTTTCTCCAAAAATATTTGCTTTATTTTAGTGGAAATACCAGATGGCAAAACGGTGACTTCATCTCCAGGACGAAAAACACCACCTTCTACCCTACCCGCAAATCCGCGAAAATCAGGATACGCATCAGATTGAGGCCTAATCACTCTTTGAACAGGAAAACGAGCATCAATCGTATTGAAATCACTTATAATCTGCACACTTTCAAGTGTTTGCAACAATGTTTTGCCAATATACCAAGACATGTGTTTTGAAGCATCTACTACGTTGTCACCTTTAAGCGCACTAATAGGAATAAAATGAATATCAGGTACACCCAGCGTTTCTGAAAATGCAATGTAGGAAGCTTTTATCTTTTCAAAAGCAAGTTCACTAAAATCAACCAAATCCATTTTATTGACGCAAACCACAATGTGCTTTATCCCCAGTAAAGACGCTATAAAAGAATGGCGACAAGTTTGTTCAATCATACCATTGCGCGCATCAATCAAAATAATCGCCAAATTAGCGGTAGACGCACCTGTCACCATGTTTCGGGTATACTGAATGTGACCAGGGGTATCGGCAATAATAAACTTTCTTTTAGGCGTCGCAAAATAACGGTACGCAACATCTATAGTAATGCCTTGTTCACGTTCTGCTTTTAACCCATCGGTCAACAAAGCAAGATTCAAGTTTTCGTCACCTCTCTTTTCGCTTGACTTTTCGATGGCCTGTAATTGGTCTTCAAAAATTGATTTTGTGTCGTACATCAATCTGCCAATCAAAGTGCTTTTTCCGTCGTCTACACTACCAGCAGTAGTGAAACGCAATAAATCCATATCTAAATATCCACTCATAAGTTCAAAGTATAATGTTCAAAGTGAAAAGTTTCGCTACTTCTAACGACAACCGTCCAACTTGACTTTTTTTTTAAAAATAACCTTGTTTTTTTCTGTCTTCCATTGCTGCCTCTGAACGCTTGTCGTCGGCTCTGTTTCCGCGCTCTGTTTCTCGCGCTGCCGCTACTTCTTCAATCACTTTATCTAAAGTATCGGCTTTAGAAAAAATTGCACCTGTAATGGTCATACAACCCAAAGTACGATAACGAATGATTTGTTTTTCATAATGTTCTCCCGCCAATAAAGTATTATAGGGTGATTCTGCCAGAAGCACACCACCTCTATTTACGATGCTGCGCTCATGAGAAAAATAAATACTCGGCAAGTCAATATTCTCTTTTTTAATATACTGCCACACATCCATTTCTGTCCAGTTGCTGATTGGAAAAACGCGAAAAGATTCTCCTTGTGCCTTCTTACCATTAAACAAATTCCACAATTCGGGACGTTGATTTTTTGGATCCCATTGACCGAACTCGTCTCTGTGAGAAAAAAACCGTTCTTTAGCTCTTGCCTTCTCCTCATCACGTCGTCCGCCACCAAAAGCAGCATCGTATTTCCCTTCTTCTAATTTTTCCAAAAGTGTAATCGACTGCAATGTATTTCTGCTTGGATTGATACCTTTTTCTTCACGAGCAGTTCCTCTGTCAATTGAATCTTGAACATAACCTACATCCAAACGCACATTGTATTTTTTTACCAAATTATCTCGAAATTCCAATGTTTCCGGAAAATTATGCCCCGTATCAATATGCAATAAAGGGAAAGGTATTTTTGCAGGAAAAAATGCCTTGTGCGCCAAATGTACCAAAGTGATAGAATCTTTTCCACCTGAAAACAATATCACCGGATTTTCAAATTGCTCAACGGCCTCTCTGAAAATAAAAATCGCCTCCGACTCCAGTTGCTCTAAATGACTTAATGCATGCATATTTTTAAATTTCACGTTCGCACATCAATTTGAAAATCAGCATCAGCGCCAATCATTCATTTCAATGCGAACTACATTTTTACTACTTCCAATACTTTCTTCAATAACTTATTCTTACTCATTTCGAGAGATTCTTCACCCGTTTTCAACTCTACAAATGGCGACAATGGTGCTTCAAAAGGAGCGTCTAAACCCGTGAAATTAGCAATTTCTCCGTTCAAAGCCTTTTTATACAAACCCTTTACATCTCGTTTGGCACATTCGTCGAAAGATGCATTGACATACACTTCGAAAAAATTCTCAGCGCCGATGATGGATTTCGCTAATTCTCGAATTTCAACCGTTGGACTTATTAATGAGCAGATCACAATTTCTCCGTTTTCCACAAAAAGCTTAGCGACTTCTGCTGCTCTTCTGATGTTTTCAAGACGGTCGTCGTCAGAAAAACCCAAATTACTATTAACTCCAGTTCGCAAATTGTCTCCGTCGAGCAACTTACTAAGTAGGCCGCGCTCATACAAATCACTTTCCAAGGCTTTGGCAACAGTGCTTTTACCGCTACCAGACAAACCACACATCCACAAAACAACGCCCTTTTGACCCAACAATTTTTCTTTGTCGGCTTTTTGCAGCATGCTGTGTTTTATGGAAAATATATTGTCAGCCATCTTAATTGTTATTCAAATAATCACGTCCAACACACAGAAAACTCTCATTTCTCAAACTCTCTTTATTATAAGTAAAAACCTCCTTGGTCTGATCTCCTTTAAAAACCTCTCCTCCAGCCGCACTTAATATTGCGTGCCCTGCCGCAACATCCCACTCCATGGTAGGTCCAAAGCGAAAATAAACATGCGCCTTTCCTTCAGCCAACAGGCAAAATTTAAGGGAACTACCTACAGACACCTTGTCCACCACAGAAAATCTTTTCAAAACCTGCACTTCTTCTGCACTTTCGTGAGAACGACTGCCCACAGCTATTTTACCTTCTGTAATACAATGCGCAGTAAGCAATTGATCTGATCCATTGATACGTTTAAACGCCCCTTTGCCCACTTCTCCAAAAAACACCTCCTTTGTCACCGGAACATAAATAACGCCTAAAATTGGTCGACCATTTTGCACCAAAGCGATATTCACCGTAAACTCTCCGTTTCTTTTGATGAACTCCTTGGTTCCATCCAAGGGATCTACCAACCAAAATAAATCCCAATCTTTTCGTTGCGCATAGTCCATTACTTCTTGCTCCTCTGAAATTACAGGAATTTCAGGATACTTGCTTTGCAATCCTTTAACAATAATATCGTTGGCAAGCGTATCGGCCATCGTCAAAGGCGAGTCATCGGACTTAAAATCAACATTTGAAAAGCGCGCTTCATCCCCATATACGCCCATAATGGCCTCGCCAGCCTCAATAGAGATGGTGACAATTTCTTGAATATTTATGGCATATGGCATTTTATAGCTTTGCAAATGAATGCGCAAACTTACACGATTCAATACTTAATGCCAAAAAGTACCTAAAAAATTAAATAAATACTCAGTCCCTACTTTTTTCAGCAATAATCTTATATTAGGATGGAATTAAACCTAGCTTACTCCTCTAGAAATAAATTTGCGGTATGACTTTTCGCTTTAATGGTGCTATAACAGTATTGACATTCATCTTTTGTATGCTGTTTAACACCTCTATTCAAGCCAATTATTCAACCCATTATTACACTGTTGCAAGCGGACTTTCCAACAATACCATCAATTGCATATATCAAGACAAAGCAGGTTATATATGGATTGGCACCAACGATGGCTTAAACATGTTCGATGGATACTCCTTCCGTATCTTTAGAAACGAACCTGGCAACAAAAGCTCCATCAACCACAACAACATCCTCTTCATCAAAGAAGATCCTCAAGGACAAATGTGGATCGGCACAAGTACTTCGCTTAGCTTATACCACCCCTCAAACAGCAGTTTTAGCAACTACTTTGTAAATAGCAACAAACAAGGATACTACCTCTCCGAAATCAACAACAACCAACATCGCTTCACGATGTTTGCCATGGGAAGCAATGGCCTACTCTATACTTCCATTGGCTCTGGACTCTTGCAAGTGCAAATGGCTAGTAGAAAAGTGCAATCTTTTGATGCCGACAACAACTGCGGAAAAATCATCAACCACATCCTCTTCTTAGGCACAGACATTTTGATAGGCAGTTCCGACGGAGGTTTGGACCTACTGTCACTTACCACAAAAAAAATAAAGCACCTTCGGGCCCTGCACCAAAAAAACATTAGCTTTCTGGCGCAGCGCGATGAGCAACACTTCTGGATAGGTTCTTATGGAATGGGCAGTGGAATATTAAACCTTGAAAATGATGTCTTCACAGCATTGCCCATCAACGACAATAGTTCCGAAAAATTCCGACGCGACAATATTTTATGTGGACTCAAAAGTAAAGACAATGGAATTTACCTTGGCTCAGAAGCAGGGCTCTTCGCCTATCACTCAGCAGCACAGAGATATGATCACTTTGCCGACAACTCTTTTTTCTCCTCCACTGCTTTAGTAAAAGAAGTGACACGCTCGATATTTGAAGACAAAGATGGCAACTACTGGCTCGGCACTTATAGAGAAGGGCTTATTTATATGCAAAAAAATGCGCCGGGATTTTCGGTATTAAAAGACATGCAACCAAGCGCCAGCGGATCATTGGGCTATGTTAATGCATTACTCAGCGACCGCACTGGAATTTGGATTGCTAGCGGACAAAGGGGTTTACTTCATTTTGACACTTCACAAAAAAAATTCAGTTCCTTCAACCAAGGAGAAGCCCCCTACCACTTGCAAAGTCGAGAACTCTGCTTTTTGATGCAACATAGCGACGGAAAACTATGGTTAGGCAGTGCCAATGCTGGAGTAATGGCCTATGACCCAAGCACAAAAAAAAGCAAACATTTCCTCTTTGCTCCGTCAGACAAAAACTACAATTCGGGCAATCAAACCATGGCCATACTTGAAGACCAAGCGCACAATATTTGGGTAGCCACCGAAGGGGATGGCGTGCAAATTATTGATCCTAAAACCTACAGCATTCGAAATTTGCGCCACCACTCCAACAAAGAAAGTATTGCAAGTAACTGGGTACGCAGTTTAGCGCTCGATACGCAGGGAAACATTTGGATAGGCACTATTTCAGGCCTTAGTAAATACAATACCAAAAACAATAAGATCGTCAATTTTTTAGCCAATGATCGAGCGAAAGGCACTTTGAAAGACAATACCATCACACAAATCCTTTGCGACAAACAAGGCCGTATTTGGTTTGCTACATCAAAGGGCTTGCACCTACTTGAAAATCCTAACAGCAGTGAAAAACAATACTTTTTCAAATACTACTCTTCTCAAAATGGACTCATTAACAATACCATTCACGCTTTGGTGCAAGACCTTAATGGAAACATCTGGATGAGTACCAATGGTGGTATTTCTATGCTAAACGTAGCACAACAAAAATTCATCAATTATCCTTTCTCTGACTTGCCAATCGATTTCTTTTGCGAGAAGAGCGCCTGTATTACACCTTCTGGATTGGTTTTATTTGGCGGTCTGCATAAGCTCGTTTACTTTGACCCAAACCACATTCAAGCTGCACCGCACAACTTAGAAGCTCAAATCACCGAACTGCGTCTTTTCAACCAAGTGGTATTGCCTGGCGACAGCATCAATGACCGAGTATTGCTGAATAATCCCATTAATACGCTCGATGAAATAGAGTTACAATATGCCGAAAATGTGATTTCATTTTTAGTGTCGACCCTTTATTTCAATGATCCAAATTGCATTGAATACAGTTACAAATTAGACGGATTTAACAAAGAATGGCTGCACACCAGCGCCGGCAACCGCCTTGTTACGTACACACATTTAGCCCCTGGTAAATACGCCTTTCATGTGCAAGTGCAAAACAGAAACGGACTCAATATTGGCAAAGAAAAAATATTACTACTTAGCATTCTTCCACCTTGGTGGCGGAGCAACGTAGCGTACATCTTCTACCTAAGCATCTTCATTTTTTTATTATGGCTTTACCGCTATTTCACTTTTAAACAAATCCATTTAAAGCAAGAAATTGCGCTGCAAAAAGCAGCTGTTGAAAAGCAGGAAGAATTGATAGATGCCAAAATGGAATTCTATACCAATGTATCGCATGAATTCAAAACACCTTTGACCTTAATTCAAGGTCCGATCGACAAACTTATAAGAGAAGATTTACAAGCCGATCGCCAAAATCTTTATGCCTTAATGAAGCAAAACACTTTGCGCTTAAGAAAGTACATTGACGAGATTTTACTCTTCAGAAAAATACAAACAAACAATCAAGAACTTAAAGTGAGTGAACAAGACTTTTTGCATTTCTTGAAACCCATCACCGATGCTTTCCGTTTTCAAACGCAAAGCAACAACATTACCTTCGCTGTAAATTGTAGCGAACAAACTATAAATGCTTGGTTTGATGAAGACAAGATGGAGAAAGTCCTCATGAACCTATTGTCAAATGCCATCAAATACACACCAAATAGCGGCGCTGTTTCTTTAAACATTGTGACAAGTGATTCAGGCGCAAAAATTGCCATTACCGTGCGTGATTCAGGACCAGGAATCCCTAAGAACGAACAAGAAAAAATATTCGATGAATTCTACCAATCCAAAACCAACCCAAGCATTGAAGGCATTGGCATTGGGTTATCGCTTGTTAAAAGCCTAATCTCTCTGCACAAAGGCAGTCTTTCATTGCGCTCTGAAGTTGGCGAAGGCGCAGCATTCAAAATAATTTTACCGATATCTAAAGACGCCTACAGCAATAGTGAAATCAATGCACACAAAAGCAACACCGCTAAGTACGACAGAACGGAAGTTCATTTTTTGAATCAGGCAAGTAACAGCAGCATTGTAAAAAGCGATTACAAAATACTCATCGTTGACGACAACCACGACATCCGTTCCTTCTTAAAAGGGGAACTCGAAACCCGTTACCACATTATTGAAGCAGAAAACGGCAAAAAAGCCCTAGACATTGCCATTGCAGAAAGACCAGACATCATTATTAGCGACGTGATGATGCCCGAAATGGATGGATTTGAACTGTGTAAAGCAATCAAAACCGATGAAGAACTTTGCGCAACACCTGTTCTCTTACTTACAGCCAAAACGTCTGATGAAAGTATGATTTCCGGACTCGAATTTGGCGCCGACGATTATATCGCCAAACCATTCAACATTGATATTTTGCAAATAAAGGTGCGCAATATTTTGAGACAAATGGAAGTGCTAAAAAAAAGATGGAAAAGCATTCCTGAAAAAAGCACAAGAGCTGAAATCGCAGCACCAGTAATGGCAGCAGAAAACAACGAGTTTGTTCAAAAACTCATCAATGCCATTGAAACACATATTGAAAATGTAGACCTCACGCCTGCACTACTTGCTCAAACCGTTGGCATCAGCCGCACCAAATTATATGCAATGGTTGCCGAACATACTGGATATTCAGTGATCGACTTTATATACATTGTGCGCTTGAGAAAAGCAGCTGAAATGCTGCCAAGCGGAAAATACACCGTGAGCGAAGTATCGTGGAAAGTGGGATTTAAGCAACACTCCCATTTCACAAAACGCTTCAGCGAACATTTTGGAAAAACACCGTCGTCACTGATTCCTTAAAAGACAACAGCTTTAGCGTAGCAGCACTTTTCCTTTTCCTGTTTTCACCAGCACCTCTTTTTTGCGACCGTTGTCCAACTCAATAATTAATTTGTACTTACCGTCGTGCGGTACTTTCAAACTTTGGTTGTTGGTCCGCAGAGCATATAAAAACTGATTGTTTTCCATATCAATCACAGAAATCAGAGGCAACCTTGCTTTCTTCACCATGACCACCGGTGTTTCAAAAACAGAGGAAGCGTAAATATTGTCGGCCACTCTCACTGTAATTGGCCAGCCTGGATACTGTTTTGTATCGTGCTCAAAATCCCAACAATCCAAAGTATAGCTTTGTTTTTGTTTATCGCAAGTTACAAAAGCGATGCCCGGTGCGTTTTGCATCCAAAGCGGAAAACTGTCATTTTTGACTGGATTTGAATAAGCCTGCATCGAAAATTTATTGCCAAAACCATCCAAATAATTGTTGTCACCGTAGTGATCCGTACTATCAGGATACCAAAAACGCGGATAAGTGCTACTGACAGCGGGTACCGTAAAACTATATACAGCATCTTTCCATCGCGCAATGCCTTGTTGTACCACGCTCGGAAAATGTTGATCGCCACCCACCAACAATGCTCCTGATTGACGAATGGTTTGCAAAGCCTTGTCTCGTCCCGACTTTGGCCAACCATTACTATCCATATCTTTTGCCAAACGAGTTGGGAAATCAATTTTTTCATCTATTGCAATATTCTTTCCTGACAGTGGATTAAAACCTTTTCTGGATGCGCTTAGGCACGAATAGACTGACTGCGTAAAAACAACCTTCATACTTTCGTTGTTCCAATCTAGCGCCCATTTGTCTAACATTTGCAATTGATCTTCATTCAGCAATTGTGCGTCATTATTGTCAAGAGAATCTACAGAAAGACTATCGCTGCATGGAAACCCATTGAATGAAGCAACATTTGGCAATGCCTTCATTGGCGCCGATTTGTATTTTCTATCCTCTAAAATCGCCAAACCCACTCCCTTAAATTTCAATACCGTATAATAATCCGGAACAGCAGTTTTTTGCTTTGAAAAAGATGCGGGCAGGTGCGCTGTTTGCAAAGCAACGGCATATTTCAACAAAGTAACATCTTGAAAAAATCCACCATTTTCCATTAACCAGTCAGCGGCATCGCCAGCATAATTAATAGGTTTATCCTTTGCACTTGTCCTAGAAAGCGTATCGCCATTGACACCCCATAAATTGCCTTGAAAATAATCGTGATCATCCATCATCACCAGCGTTGGCAAGGAGGAAGTAAGCGGATTGAACTGCATACACCACAAAAGCCACCTGTATTGGTAATCCAACGCATACAATGTTTTATCCCATTCCATTGGCACTGGCCGTGACTCATACATTTGATCACCTAAAAAAACGAGCAATTCAGGCTTTTCTATAGCACACCTTTTTGCACTCAATTCATAAGGCTTCCAAATTTGCCAGTAGTCCATGCCACTGCGCTCAATAAAGGGCATTCCATTGCAGCTCAGTACCGCAATTTTTAGTTTATTTTCAGTACTGGCGGGCATCGAAATTTGGCCGTAATAATAGTCGCCCTCAAATGTTTTATCGCGCTTCAAACGCACGCGATAGCGACGCGCAGCAACATCATCCCAAATATGATTTCGCAGCAGCGCCAATCCATAAATTGAATCAATGGCTATCGTTTTAAAACCTTGCCACTGACCCGATCTATTGATTTCAATGGCGGCCGAATCTCCATGCCGAATACCAATGGGCAAAAACTGAACGGAGAGGTTCAAAACATTCTCATCAAGCGAATACAGGCAGGTGGAAATCGGTCCAAATTTTCTGTCATCGCGCTGCGCCAATGCAGTCCCGCCAATATCGAAATCATCAAAAAAATACTTGCTTAAATAATTTTGTGCCGATGCTACAAAAGCAATGTTTCCACCAATAATACCCGAAGGCAACAGCAATTCAATACTTTTACCTCCCCCATCTTTTAGAGAAAGAGACACCAACATTGAATCTCCTTTAGACTTTATTGAAAATTGAAGTGAAATTCCTTTTGTCAGCATTTGTTGAACGTATGCTGGCGACAAAGCTTTGGAATGTACACTTGCTTTGCACGATAATTCCTCAATAAACAAACGATGTCTTTCATCGATCCCTATGTAAACACCATTTTCCTTCAAAAAAAAATGCTGCATGGTCGCTCTAGCCAGGTAATTCAATGCCGTATCGCTCAGTCCCAAAAGCAATCCCGACCGGGCACCACTATCCCCCACTGCTACTTTATTTCTTCCCAAAGCAATACTACCTTCCAGCGCAAAATCACCCTTCAACTCCGCTGAAAGCATATGTAAGGTTGAATTCACTCCCGGCCGCAAGCAATTCACTCTGTGTTCATCGACGCTCCAATCTTGCAAACGGTTGGCCCAAAAATCTTCACCCACCCATTGTCTTTTGGCAACGTTATTCCAATCGAAATGCAAAGAATCCACAGCCGCAAAAACGCTACAAAAACTTAAAATAAAAAACAGTACAAAAACTTTTAAAACACGCATTTCGCTAAGACCTATAGAATAATACACAGCAAACATTTTTTAACAACAAATTATTTTCATTTGTGTGTTAAATTACGCTATTTTTTTATTTTTGTACTCGCTCCAAAAAAATCAACATGGAAACTGTACAAAACGAAAGCATTGACATCAGTGTTTTGAACGAAAGAATTCATCAAGAAAGCGCCTTTGTAGAGGTGATCAAGATGGAGATGAACAAAGTCATCGTGGGACAAAAACACATGGTCGACAGTTTGCTGATTGGCTTACTATCCAACGGGCATATCCTTTTAGAAGGCATGCCTGGTTTGGCAAAAACATTGGCCATCAACACCTTGTCAACCATTATTTCTGCCGACTTCAAACGCATTCAATTCACACCAGATTTGCTGCCTGCCGACTTGGTAGGCACCATGATTTACAACCAAAAGAAAGAAGAATTCACGGTGAAGAAGGGTCCGGTTTTCGCCAACCTCGTGCTTGCCGATGAAATCAACCGATCTCCTGCAAAGGTGCAAAGCGCCTTGTTGGAAGCAATGCAAGAACGTCAAGTTACCATTGGTGCTGAAACTTTTATGTTGCCCGATCCATTTTTGGTTTTGGCCACACAAAATCCAATTGAACAAGAAGGCACCTACCCTTTGCCTGAAGCGCAAATCGACCGTTTCATGCTCAAAGTAATATTGAAATATCCGGCAAAGGCAGAAGAGCAAAAAATCATTCGTCAAAACCTTTTGAAAGATTTTCCAAAGGCGATGACCAAGTTGAATTGCGCGCAAATCATCAGTGCACGCAATGTCGTAAAGGACGTGTACATGGATGAAAAAATTGAGAAGTACATTGTTGACATCGTATTTGCATCGCGTGAACCGAAGGCATATGGTTTGGAACGCTTTGAAAACATGATAGACTTTGGCGGCTCTCCCCGCGCCAGCATCAATCTGGCGAAAGCAGCGAAGGCACACGCTTTTTTACAGCGCAGAGGCTACGTAATCCCTGAAGATGTGCGTGCCGTTTGTTTTGATGTGTTGCGTCACCGCATCGGACTGACCTACGAAGCCGAAGCCGAAAACATTACCAGTGACTACATTATCACTGAAATTTTAAATAAAGTTGAAGTTCCTTAAACGACCAAAATCCAATGGACAGCAAGGAACTCTTACAGAAAGTACGCCAAATTGAAATTAAAACCAGGGGGCTCTCCGCCCAACTTTTTTCAGGAGAGTACCATTCTGCGTTTAAAGGAAAAGGCATGACTTTTAGTGAGGTGCGCGACTATGCGCATGGCGACGACATTCGAAACATCGACTGGAATGTCACAGCCCGTTTCAACGAACCCTTCGTTAAAGTCTTTGAAGAAGAACGAGAACTCGCAGTGGTACTCCTCATCGACGTCAGTGCATCTGGTATCTTTGGTTCCAATGAGCAACTCAAAAAACATTTCATTACTGAAATTGCAGCCGTACTCGCCTTCTCCAGTTCCATCAACAACGACAAAGTGGGCGTGATTTTATTTTCAGATAAAGTTGAAAAATTCATTCCACCCAAAAAAGGAAAAAAACATGTGTTGCGCATTATTCGTGACTTGCTCGACTTTGAACCCCAAAACAAAGGCACCGATATATCAGCAGCCTTGCGTTATTTGTCAAATGCCGTGAAGAAAAAAAGCACTGTGTTTTTAATTTCAGATTTCCTCGGAGAAAATTTTTCTGATGCGCTAAAAATAGCCAACAAAAAACACGACGTAATGGCGTTGCGTATTTTTGATCCCAAAGAAAAAGAATTGCCATCAGTAGGTTTGATCAAGTTAACCGACAATGAAACAGGACAAGAAAAATGGATCAACACCAGCTGTTCCAGCACCAAGGCTGCTCATAAAAAGTGGTACCTAAAACACGAATCTGAACTGCAAGCGCTTTTTGTAAAATGCGGCATCGATAATATTTCCCTCAACATTGACCATCCCTATGTTCGTACGCTGATGGGCTTATTTAAAAAACGTGGCGCCTGATGAAAAAAACAATTTTCATACTAAGCCTTTTATTTTCTACGCTTGTAAATGCCAGCGACAGCACTTTTACTTTTACAACAAAAAGCAAAAACTTTGTTATTGGCGATCAATTTGAAATAACAGCAAAACTCAGACTTCCTCTAAACAGCAAGGCTGTTTGGCCAGTATTTATTGACACCATCAATTCGAAACTTGAAATCATCAAGTTATCGAAAAGAGACAGCAGCATTGAAAAAAATCAACGCGTTGTTACACAAAAAATTACCGTCACTTGTTTTGAAAAAGCCTTTGTTGTGCTTGCACCTGTTGAAATAAAAAACAATGAAAGACAGCTTATCGCGCAAAGCGCCGCCCAACTGATAGAAATAAAAGACATTGCTACAGCAGGCGACACCATTAAAGACATCAAAGCGCCATTGGACACTCCTTTTATTTGGGCAGAAATTAAAAACGAATTAATTTATGGAAGCATCGCCATTGTTGCATTGACAGCGCTGGCAATTTTCTTGTGGTGGTATTTCAAAAAGCGCAAAAAACCGCTGATCGAAATTGTTGTACCAGAAATATCGGCGAAGGATGCCGCGCTGCAAAAACTGTTGCTATTGGACAGTAAAAAACTTTGGCAGCAAGGGAAAATCAAAGAATATCAATCAGAACTTTCTATTGTGCTGCGCGAATTCATTGAAAAAAAATTCGGTGTCATCGCCATGGAACTTAGCACCGCTGAAATAATGCAGCAAATGAGCAGAACAGCAGTGCCTACTAACGAAAAAGAAAAACTGCAGCGCATCTTGCAAATTGCCGATATGACAAAGTTTGCCAAAGCCGAACCAAGTGCCAATGAAAATGAATTGTGCTTCACGTTGACCAAAGATTTTATTTTGACCTGCGGATAAATAATGAGTTACGACAGCACATATCGCTTTTTTAGAGACACATTTGAAAAAATGTTCGACTGGGAAATTTATGCCGAACCTCGCGCTTTTTGGCTGCTTTTGCTAGTGCCAATTTTAATCCTTTGGCAGTTCATCAAACACAAATATTTTCAACCCACGTTACGCTATTCATCTCTGGCGCCTTTCAGTAAGATCCCCATTTCTCCCTTGACATACCTTCGCCACATACCTTTAGCACTTCAATCGCTCGCTTTAATATTGATGGTTTTTGCCTTGGCTCGACCACAAGCCAGTCTGAGTTGGGAGGAAGAAAAAACAGAAGGCATTGACATCGTGATATCGCTGGATATTTCAACAAGTATGCTCGCACGCGATTTTAAACCCGACCGACTCGAAGCATCAAAACAAATTGCAAAAATATTTGTAAACGACAGGAAGAACGACAGACTGGGCCTTGTCATATACGGATCGGAAAGTTTCACGCAATGCCCGCTCACCATCGACCACACGCGGCTCAACCAACTTTTTGACGACATCCATAGCGGTATGGTAGATGGCGGAACCGCCATCGGCATGGGATTAGCGACTGCTGTGAGCCGCCTCAAAGAAAGCACCGCTTTGAGCAAAGTAATAATTTTACTCACCGACGGAGAAAACAATGCGGGTGAAATTGATCCGAAAACTGCCGCAGAACTTGCGCATACCTATGGCATTAAAGTTTACACAATAGGTGTTGGCTCAAAGGGAACCGCACTTTCACCCATCGGACAAGACATGCTGGGCAATTTGGTTTACCGAGAAGTACCCGTAAATATCGATGAAGAAACACTAAAAAATATTGCCAAAATTACCGATGGAAAATATTTTCGTGCCACTGGAAATCAAAAACTCAAAGAAATTTATGCGGAAATTGACCGCCTCGAAAAAATAGAAATCGCGGCACAGAAATACTACAAAAAAAACGAACTGTTCATGCCTTTCGCAGCATGCGCATTAATTCTATTGTTATTGTCCACCCCTATTAATTGGTTCTTTTTTAGAAAACTGCCATGATAAACAGTACTTACATAGCAGCGATCAACAATAACTGGAGTGATTTAGCGCGTTTTCAGTACCCCTTCTTTTTATATGTACTATGGGCTTTACCCATTTTAACAGTGTTGTTTATTTTGTACCGTTACAAGGCAAAACGCGCTCTACAAAAAGTAGTAAGCAAAAAGCTACAGAGCACAATTGCTCCAACACAATCCAAATACAAACAAGGCCTACGCTTTATTTTCTTTTCAAGTGGAATCGCACTTTTGATTCTCGCCTGCGCCAACCTGCAGATGGGTGGCAAAAAAGTAGAAACAAAAACCATGGGCATCGACATTTTATTTTGCCTCGATGTGTCAAATAGCATGAATGCACAAGACATTCAACCCAATCGACTGGAGCGCGCAAAGCTGTATATTTCCTCACTTATTGAGCAACTTGGTTCTGACCGAATTGGTATTATTGTTTTCGCAGGCGATGCCTTTGTGCAATTGCCACTAACGACTGATCACGCTGCTGCGAAAATGTTTTTAAACAGCATCAACACCGATTTAATGCCGGTGCAAGGAACTGCAATTGGCGCAGCCATTGATTTAGCAATGGAATCATTTCCAAAAGAAAGCAAACGAAACCAATCTATCGTTGTGATTACCGATGGTGAAAACCACGAAGACAATGCCGAAGAGGCGGCTAAAATAGCCAAGGATAAAAACATTAAGATCTTTACCGTTGGAATGGGTTCGGCGCAGGGTGGTCCGATTCCGATTGTCAAAGAAGGACAAATACTGGGTTACAGAAAAGATGCAGACGGCAACACAGTTACCAGTCGCCTCAACGAACAAATGCTTTACGACTTGGCCGAAATGGGCGGCGGCACTTATTTCAACGCTTACAGCAGCAGTGATGACTTATTTAAAAAACTAAACAGCATTAAAAAAAGCGAAAGCGCCACCAAAGAATACAGCGATTACGATGATCATTTTCAAATATTTTTGATATGGTCTTTTATTTTTATTGTGCTTAGTATTGCCTTACCAGTTAACAAGTGGTTTGGCGTAAATAAAACAAACCCTTAAGGCCATGAAGTACTTTGCAACGCTCCTCTTCTTTTGTTTTGCTCTACTTGCGCAGGGACAAAAAGAACGCGCCCCAATTCGCGAAGGAAATGATTTTTACAAGCAAGGAAAATACAACGAAGCTTTAGCAAAATACGATGAGGCCTTGAAAATAAATCCAACTTCAGCGGAAGCTAAATTCAACAAGGGAGATGTGCTCTACCAACAACAAAAATACGAAGACGCAGAGAAGTTGTACGCACAAGCTGCCGACCTGAGCAACGAGCAGAACATTAAATCAAACGCTCTTTACAACCAAGGCAATGCTTTGTTGAAAGCCAATAAATTTGAAGAAAGCATTGATGCTTATAAAAAATCTTTGCGTTTAAATCCAAACGATCAAGATGCCAAATACAATCTTTCTTATGCGCTTAAAAAATTAAAAGAAGACCAAAAAAACAAGGATAAAAAAGACGACAAGAAAAACAAAGACGATAAAAAGGACGACCAAAAAGACAAGGACGGCAAAAACAAAGACGACAAATCAGGAAAAGACCAAAAGAAAGACGACGCACAAAAAAAGAAAGAACAAGAAGGAAAAGATAGCGAGAAGAAAAAAGAAGAACAAAAGAAAGCCGCTCCTCAAAAAACAAAAATATCAAAAGAGCAAGCCGACCAAATACTAAAGTCTTTGGAAGGTGAAGAAAAAAAACTACAGCAAAAATTGCTTTTACAGAAGATGAAAGTCAAAAAACAAAAAGTAGAAAAAGACTGGTAATATGCACAAACTATTAGTTCTAATTGCAATATTTTTTTGCCTAACAGGATATGCGCAGCAAATCACCATCAAGGCCGAAAGCAACAACCCATCACCTGACGTGGGCGACAATTTTCAAATTTCTTACGTTATCGAATCACCGAGTAATTTAGGCAACGCCAAACTGGTACCAAAAGCAGTAAATGGATTGCGCTTTTTAAACGACGGCAGAAGTACTGGCTACTACAGCAATTGGGTCAATGGTAAATCGAGCGTTAAATACCAATTAACCTACACCGTTGCCTACCAAGCTGAAAAAGCAGGAGAATACAACATTGCTCCTTTGGAAATAGTGATTGAAGGAAAAACATACAAATCAAATTCAGTTAAAATTGTAGTGTCGGCAGTCGACCAAAGTAAAATAGTGCGCTCCGAAGAATACTATCTCGACATTACCGCAAACAAAAAAAGCGTTTACCTGGGAGAACCGCTCTCGCTAACAATCAAGTATTATTCGCAGTTCAATCTCAGCGGATTGCAAATCAACAACGAACCGGAATACAATGGTTTTTATAAAAAAGATCTTGCAAGCAACGGACAGTCGGCAGTTAAAACAATCAACGGCAAACAACACGTTGTTGGCTTATACAGACAATCATTACTCATTCCAATTGAAGCTGGAACACACCATATCCCAAAACTGAGCGGAACAATTAGTTTGGTATCTCAAGGTTTTGGTTTCTTTCAGCAAACAGAGGAGCGCAAAATTTACTCCAACACACTATCCATTACTGTTAAACCCCTGCCGCTTTCTGGGCAGCCAACATCTTTCAGTGGGGCAGTCGGAAACTTTAGTATTTCAGCCAAAGTAGACAAAGACCATGTCAAGGCAAACGACGCTATTTCCTACAAAGTGATCATCAAAGGGAGTGGCAATATTAAAATGACAGAATTACCCAAGATTGCTTTCCCTGCTGATTTTGAAGTGTACGATCCCAAGATCTCTGAAAACATTAGCACCGATGCTTCGGGCATGTCGGGACAAAAAACCTATGAGTACATTCTAATTCCGAAACACGCCGGCGAAAGTAAAATTGCCGCGCTTGAATTTTCTTATTTCAATCCTGCAACTGCACAATACCAAAAAACAAGTGCGCCAGAAATTGCGATCAGCGTAGACAAAGGAGATGGCTCAGCAGCGGGATACGTAAATAAAGAAGATTTGAAATTTGCGCAAAAAGACATCCATTATTTCGCCGTCAACAAGGAACTATTGCATCAAGGCAAAACAACACCGTTCACTGGTTCAACGCTTTTTTGGCTGCTCGCTATTCTCCCCCAATTAGCAATGATTGCCATCATTGTAATGAAGAGAGAAAGAACTTACGACGCTGCTGCGCTGATTAGTTCAAAAAACAAAAACGCTGCGAAGATCGCCTCTAAAAAATTAAAAGTGGCCGAACAGCACTTGCAAAACAAAGACAACAAGGCTTTTTACGGCGCTGTGCTCAATGCGCTCAACAGTTATTTGTCCGATAAATTCAACATTCCATTGGTAAACCTCAACAAACAAATGATTGCTGAAGTCCTTCAAACGAAAGGAAGCAGTGAGCAGGACATTAAAGAATGTATTGTTCTGCTTGAGAAATGCGAAATGGCTCAATATGCACCAGTCAACGATGTGATCAGCGATATTTACGCCAAGGCATTGGCAATAATTACAAAAATAGAAGCATGAAAAACTTAGCCATCACCTTGCTCCTCCTCATCGGATTCAATGCTTTAGGCAGTTCAACGAGCATTGCCGACTCGGCTGCATCTTATTACCGACAAGGAAAATACGAGCGCAGCGCCCAAAGTTTAGAAATACTAATCCAACAAAACTATGTCAGTTCCGATTTGTGCGCCGCATTGGGTAATGCCTATTACAAGCAAAACAACATTGGTCTAGCTATTTTAAATTACGAGCGTGCTTTGAAATTGAATCCGGGCAACGCTGATCTGCAAGACAACCTCAATTTGGCCAATGCCAAAAAAAGCGACAAGATTTCAGATGAAGTGCAAATGTCAATGTACACCTCCATAAAAAAATTAAATGCTTCTATTCACTACGACACTTTAGCTTGGATTGCGCTGTCGCTCATGGCTTTTGCGGCAGTAGGCATTATTGTCTCACGGTTTTCGGCAAAAGAAAAAAGGAAACGTTTGGTGGTTTCAGGCGTTTCACTCGCTGGCATCGGAATTCTAGCGCTTTGCTTTACGCTATATCAAAAATCAATTCTCGACGAAAATAAGGAAGGAATTGTACTTGACGCTTCTGTGGAAGTTCACAGTGAACCGTCCTCTACTTCTAGCGTCGTTGTGACCCTCCACGAAGGCTCAAAAATCATCCTGAACGAGAGTGATAGAAATTGGGTCAAAGTCCGCATCAATGCAGAATATTCCGGCTGGATATTAAAATCGTCCGCAGCAGAAATTTAATTCGACTTTCGCCTATAAAATGCAAAAAAATATACCCCCTCTTTTTTTTGCATCACACTGCAATTCAGCGATCTAACAACTGACAAAACACGTACTTTACGCTGAGGCAAGTATTGCTCAGAAAGTATTTATATTTTAGTCCAAAATTATTTAATCCTATGAATTTACGTTTCCTATTTCAATCAGCCTTTACCCTGTCTATGGCGGTGATGGTTTCTTGCTCTCCTAAAGTAGAAGAGGTCGCAACAACAGCTACTTCTGAATATCCCGAAGAAGTTAAAAAGCTATTAAGTGAAATGTCGGTGGAAGAGAAAGCTGGTCAGCTGACCATTCTCAACCTAACAGTTTTGGTGAAAACCGACACTGTTACAGGCGCCATTACTTTAGACACCGCAAAATTGACTGACATCTTGGTGAAACACAAAGTTGGTAGTATTTTAAATACGCACTCGAATGCATTATCTGATTCTGTTTGGAGAGGCATCATCGTTCAATTGCAAGCATACGCTGCAAAAACACCACACAAAATTCCAATACTATATGGTATCGATGGAATTCATGGTGCCACTTACACTTCAAATTCAGTGTTGTTTCCGCACAGCTTAGCTTTAGCAGCATCAAGAAACCCAGAGTTGGCTAAAATTGGCGCAAAAGCAACTGCTGCTGATGTTCGCGCTTCAGGTATTCGTTGGAACTACGCTCCTGTATTAGAGGTAGCGCGTCAGCCTTTGTGGGCTCGTTTTGGTGAAACTTACGGTGAAGATCCATACTTAATTGCTCAAATGGGTGTAGCTGCTATTCAAGGATATGAAGAAGATGGTTATGATAAAGTAACAGGCGTTGCTTCTTGTATGAAACACTACTTGGGTTACTCTGCTCCAGTATCTGGAAAAGACAGAAGTCCGGCCCTTATTCCTGAAATCACTTTAAGAGAATACTATTTACCTCCTTTTGCTGCTGCGGTTAAAGCGGGTTCAGCTTCTATCATGATCAACTCTGCCGACATCAATGGCGTTCCTGTTCACGGAAGTCATTATTTACTGACTGATGTTTTGCGCGGAGAACTTGGATTTAAAGGATTGGTCGTTTCTGACTGGCAAGATGTAATGCGTTTGTACGATCGTCACCACGTTGCGAAAGACTACAGAGAAGCGACAAAAATGGGAATCAACGCTGGTGTTGACATGAGCATGGTTCCGTACGACACTAAATTTACCGACCACGTGATTGACTTGGTGAACGCTAAAGAAATTACAATGGAGCGTTTGGACGAAGCTTGCGGTCGCGTATTGATGTTGAAATACAAATTGGGCATTTTGAAAGATGGCGGTTTACCTGAAAAGGCAGCCATTGCCAACTTCAATCCTGAAAAAAACAAAACAGCTGCCATCGAAGCGGCGCGTCAGGTAATGACCTTGTTGAAAAACCAAGACAACATTTTGCCTTTGAAAAAAGGAACAAAAGTATTGTTGGCTGGTCCTGGTGCTGACAAAGTATCTATGCTCAACGGATGCTGGTCATTCTCATGGCAAGGTAAAGAAAACAGCATCTACCCTTCTTACTACACAACGGTAGAAACTGAATTGAAAGCTTTGGCTGGTGAAGGAAATGTAAGTGTTGAAAAATCAAATAAAATCACAAGAACCAATGCTGATGTAATTGTATTGTGTATTGGTGAAGATGCTTACGCTGAAACACCAGGTTCTATTAGAGAACTGGATTTAGAAGAGTCACAACAAGAATTGGTGAAATCGGCTTACGCTACTGGAAAACCAGTTGTTTTGGTTTTAATTGAAGGTCGTCCTAGATTAATTCGTAAAATCGAACCACAAGCCAAAGGAATCTTGATGGCTTACTGGCCTGGTTTTGGTGGACCAAAAGCAATTGTTGAAACTTTGTTCGGCTTGAACAATCCATCAGGAAAATTGCCTTTCACTTATCCTAAATACAGCGGATACCAAGTATCTTACGATTATAAATTTGCCGATGTAAATGAAGAACTCGAAATTGGCGGATTTACCAATTCTGGTTATGACGTGCAATGGCCGTTCGGATTTGGCTTAAGCTACACTACTTTCGCTTATTCTGCTTTGCAATGCGATACCATTTTGAAAGGAGCAAACAAATTGAATGTATCTATCACTGTTACCAATACTGGTAAAGTCGATGGCACTGAAATTGTTGAACTTTACACGCACGATCACTTTGCAAGCATCGCTCCTTGCTTAAGAAGATTGCGCGATTTCACACGCGTAACATTAAAAGCAGGCGAAAGCAAAAAAGTATCTTTCGCTATTGATGCCGAAGACTTATCTTTCATCAACGAGCAATTGAAGCGCGTTACGGAAGATGGTAAATTTGATGTGATCATTGGCGATCAAACAAAATCGTTTACTTACAGCAACTAGTAAGCAATACATACTATATAAAAAAAGCATCCTGCATTGTGCAGGATGCTTTTTTTTTGAGATCGAAATACTCCTCGTCTACTTATGCCATTTATTAAAGCTTCCGTCTGAATAAAAAACAATTGCCAGTCCATCATAATTTTCAAAATCTAAAATCTGCTCTCCGAAAATATTAATCATCCTAACTATTGTCTTAGCCGAAGGCTCAATAAATTTTAATTCTGTTGAAGTACCACAAGAACTAGGAAGACTATACAATTGACTTACTTCATTTACAGAAAGTGTTCTGCTGTAAAATCTAAAATCATCAATGTAGTCATCAAAGGTTTTACCTATTATGTAAGTGCAGCCATCAGTACAATATGGATAAAAATTATCTGTTCCACTGGCTACACTTTTATTGTCTAAAAATATTTTCCACTGACCATAAGTTTGCACATTCACTACCAAATGATGCCAAACCTGATCACTGTATCCAACAACAGAAGTGAAATTATAATTTAAGGAAGATCCTGAATCCCTCCATCTGTAAACAGGTTTATTTAAATCATATAAACCAATAAAAATAGTTGGATCCAAATTGGGATTATTGTCACGCTCAAAAATTGATTCCAAATCTCCAGGAGCAGCAGATCCTCCTTTGTACCAAAAGCTAAAAGCAAAATTACTTTTTGTACTTAAGTTACTTAGCGCAGCATAATTCGCATATGGAATGGTAATATATCCCTCCACCTTTGAGGCACAACCGATATTGCCAAATCGATCGGTAGCTGAAAGCAAATTACCAGTTATTGCTCCATCGGAACCATTGCCAGTGCTATCCTTGGCATTTCCATCCAACTGATAATACAGCTCTAATCCGTTGTTCAACTGTGAAAAACAAAAAAAAGATAGAGCAGCAAAAAAAATAGTTAGAATACTTTTCATTATAGTAAGTTATTAGTAGTGCCAAAAATAAATAAACCATTGGCTTTTATACTATTTCTTCCTATGCTTAACAAAGTCCACAAAAAACTGCAAACTCTCCGGATTTTTCATCGCATCTTTTGTTGCCGCTTTTTCCACGGGAGTTCCCATCAAAATTTTCTTTACAGGAGTTTCCATTTTTTTACCACTAATGGTATATGGAATTTCAGCGATTTTAAAAATGGCATCGGGAACATGACGCGGCGAATATTGCTGACGCAAAGCCGTTTTAATTTTCAACTGCAAAGCATCATCTAAAACTAAACCGTCGCGCAGCTGCACAAACAAGGGCATGTAATGCTCGCCACCCGCTTCATCGGTGCATACCACCAAACTATCTTTCACTTCACTTACACTTTCCACCGCACTATATACTTCGCTAGTACCAATGCGCACACCGCCGCGGTTGAGTGTTGCGTCTGACCGACCAAAAATAATGACTGATTTTCTCGAAGTGATTTTTATCCAATCGCCATGTCTCCATTTGCCAGGATACATTTCAAAATAGCTCGATCGGTATTTTTCGTTGTTGGCATCGTTCCAAAAATAAATGGGCATCGATGGCATTACTACCTCTATCACCATTTCTCCCAATTCATCATATACGGCTTGCCCCTGCTCATTGTATGCTTCCACTTTACAGCCGAGTAAACGACCTTGTATTTCCCCTGCATACACCGCTTCATAAGGATTTCCGCCTACAAATCCACTACAGATATCGGTTCCGCCACTGAGCGAAACCAACCACAAATCTTTTTTAATATTGTTGTACATCCAATCAAAAGCCTCGGGCGGTAAGGGAGACCCAGTACTACCTACGGATTGCAAATGATTCAGGCGACCGATGTAGTTCAGTCCTTCGTTCATACAAGAAATATAATAACTTGCTCCGGCACCAAAGTGCGTTACTTTTTGCCGCTCAGCCAAATCCCACAACACCTTCATATCGGGATAGGCAGGTGCGCCATCGTACATCACCACCGTAGTTCCATGCAATAGCGCCGCATTGGCGTAATTCCACATCATCCATCCAGTGGTAGAATACCAAAAAAATCGCTCGCCTTTTTTGCAATTTTGATGCAAACCCATCGCTTTCAGATGTTCGAGCAACATTCCTCCCACACTGTGCGTAATTGCCTTGGGTTTTCCGGTAGTTCCCGATGAATACAAAATCCACAGCGGAGCAGCAAAATCAACTCTTTTAAAGGTAAGTGTACTTCCTTTGTGCAGCATGATGTCGGCAAAATTTTCAGCCTCATTTAATTCACGCGCTTTACCAATGCAATCTACCACCACCAGTTGTTTCAAATCAGGCAACTGCTTCACCAATTCCTTCACCGCCTCGACCTTTGAAAACTGTTTTCCGTTATAAACATAGCCGTCGCAGACAATCAATATTTTTGGTTGTATTTGACTCAGGCGATCAACAACGCTCGCAGTTCCAAAATCGGGAGAGCAACTCGACCATACCGCACCAATAGCATTGGCCGCTAAAAATGAAATCAACGCTTCAGGAATGTTTGGCAAATATGCCGCCACCCTATCGCCTTCTTTCAAACCAACAGATTTAAAATAAGTGCACAAAGACGCTACTTTTTCCTCCAGTTCAAGCCATGAAATAGAAGTAGCTAACTTTGTTTCACTTTGAAAAATGACGGCAGGAAATTCAGTGTTTTTATTTCTAAAAACGTGTTCAGCGTAGCTTAGTTTTGTGCCTTCAAACCATTGCGCCTCCATCATCTCTTTGCCTTTCTGCAATGGCAATGTATAGTTACCGTCGTGTTGCACCTTATAATATTTCCACAGCGTTTCCCAAAAAACAGCCACATCATTTACTGACCAGCGCCATAGCTCTTGGTAAGTATCCAACCTTAAGTTTTTTTCGCGCTGCACATATTGCGCAAACGCATACATGTTTGAAGATTGGGTGAATTCAGAACTGGGCTTCCATAACATAAGGGAGGGTTAGAAGTCGAAAAATAGCTAAAAATATTTTCTATACAAAGCTCTGAAATAATTTAACTTTACAGCATGTCCACCAACGAAATCTATATGCAACGCTGTATACAGCTCGCTTTAAAAGGCGCTGGAAAAGTAGCGCCAAACCCTATGGTGGGCGCTGTGGTGGTGTATCAGGGAGAAATTATTGGAGAAGGCTACCACGAAAACTATGGCGCAGCGCATGCTGAAGTCAATGCCATTGGCAGTGTTCACGACAAAGAAAAACTTAAACACGCCACTATTTATGTGAGCCTTGAACCCTGCAACCATTATGGAAAAACACCGCCTTGCAGCGACTTAATTGTATCCAGCGGGATTAATAATGTGGTGATCGGCTGTGTTGATTCCTTTGAAAAAGTAGCTGGCGCAGGTTTAGAAAAACTTAAAAACGCGGGTATCTCTGTAACAATAGGTGTTTTAGAAAAAGAATGCCGCGAACTCAACAAACGTTTTTTTACCTTTCACGAAAAAAAACGCCCTTACATTTTTTTGAAATGGGCGCAAACACAAGATGCTTTCATCAGCAGATGGCCTGCCGATATACTCAGCAAAAATGACAACTGGATCAGTGGTCCAGAAAGCAAAATGATAGTGCATCAGCTGCGCGCCAATGAACAAGCCATTCTCGTGGGAACAAATACAGCTAAAATTGACAACCCTGAGTTGACCACCCGACTTGTTGACGGAAAAAATCCGCTGCGCATCGCCATTGACAAGAACTTAGTGTTGCCCCAAAACCTGCATCTGTTTGACCATTCCACACCAACACTGGTGATCAACAAGATCAAAAATGAAACATCAAAAAATCTCGAATACCTCAAGATTGATGAGCCAAACATCATCGAAGAATTGCTACATGAATTGCACAACAGAAACATCATTTCATTGATTGTGGAAGGTGGCGCACTAACCTTAAACACTTTTATTGATAAGGGACTGTGGGATGAAGCCTTTATTTTTTCAAGCAACAAAAAATTCAACACAGGCATTTCCGCACCTTGCGTCAGTGGTCAAATTCGCCAACAAAACGCTTGTGGTGCTGATCAATTTACAATACTCCGTAATTTATAAAAATGAAAAAAAAATTTATCTCCCATTTCAAAATAGCTGCATTTTTACTGTGCACAGCAGCAGTTTGGACTTGTGCAAAAACACCCAACTGCAGCGGTATTATATACCAACACGTGAAAATTATTGATAGCTCAAACAAAGCCGTTTTATTGGATACTTTCTACACCATCAGTGATGATTTAGTAGATACCCTGCGCATTGAAGCCTATCCTAACGACAGCGCCAACTATTATCCTGTGATAGACGATCGCTACGCCAAACAGTTTGAAATAGATATTGCAAAAAACTATACCTTTTTTGGCATCAAAGGCATTGACACCATTCGCTCACCTTACGTCTTTAAATACGACGGATGTCATATTGCCACCCTTTCAGGCGCAGCAAAAATAATTCAATAGAAACATTTTTTCAGAATCAGAGTTTAATCGACATAACCACTTTCAAAAACACTGCTTATGAAAAAAATATATACACTGATACTGAGTACTTTTGCATTTCTAAATAGTCAAGCAGGTGTTAGCATTGGAGGCAATTACGTGATTGGCACTTCAGCGCAAGTGCACAGCACTTTGCACAACAATCCATCTCATTTGATTCTTGGCAACAACATACAATACGCCATTACCATCAACTACAGCACTGACAAAGAAATTATTGGTAATGTTGTTGGCTATCCCAATTCGCACTTCAGTATTAGCACCGATAATGGAGAAATTAAGGGTACAGTGATTGTTTCACAAGAAAAAGACATTGCTTTTCACTACAGCACCAACGCTCAAAACCAAGTTGTAGTTGAACCCATCAAAGTGGGCAACGTACTTTGTACCAACTATGGCACCGACTACATCAACACCAAGGAATACCACATAGCTCAAAAAAACGAAAGTGTATTGGGTATTCAAACAGGTGGACCTGTGCCGCTTTATCAAAGTTTACCCGGATCACCCAACGTTTTGTTTATCGATTTTGACGGCTATAACTTGCCCGCAGGATCGCACTGGAACGGTGGACTAGCAATGTACGCGCCTCCCGCAGGATATACCGATGCAGAAATTTACAAGGCATGGAGCATTACCGCCGAGGACTATGCTCCTTTCAACCTCAATGTAACCACCGACTCCACAGTGTTTTCTAACGCTGCAGTCGGCCACCGCATGCGAATGGTGCTCACCACCGACTCTATAAACTCTGGTGCCGGAGGTGGAATTGCCTACATCAACGTGTTTAACAACGTTGACGAAAAATACCATCCGGGATGGATTTGCGTTAGAAAAATGGCGGGCTCAGCAAGCAATGCGGCTGAAGCAACATCTCACGAGGCTGGCCACACCCTCAACTTACAACACCACGGCACAGTGATTGGCACCGATACCGTGGGCTATTACAGCGGACACAACACTTGGGGACCTATTATGGGAACAGCGTACAATAGATCCATGTCGCAATTTTGCATCGGCGAATATGCCAACGCACATTGCTATAAAACGGTGAACAAGCAAAAGATAACCATTATTCAAGACGACTTACTCAATGTATCCAACATTCTGGGCTACAAAGCCGACGACTTCAGCAACAGCACAGCCAATGCAGTCGAAATATCATACACCATGAATACAACAGATGGTATTGTCGACTCCATTTCCAACCATGGATTGATCAACAGCAGAAGTGATATTGATGCCTTTCATTTTTATACGGGCGGAGGCACTACCACTTTAAACATCAAACCATCGGCAAAATACAAAACCAATGTTGACCTCAATGTGAAGTTGTACGATGCCAACAAAGTATTTGTAGACTCCTTTTACACCGCACACAACAACACCACCATCAACGGCGTAATTTTAAGCAAAAATTTAGCAAGCGGAGATTACTACTTCACCATTGATGGCGCTGGAACAGGCAACCCAACAACAGGTTGGAGCGACTACAATTCCATGGGCCCCTACTACATCACTGGCACCATTGCCAATGCTTCTGTTGCCGGGGCGGCGGTTGCGCTCAACAACGGATACATTGCCATTGATGAAATGAAAATAAACGTATTTCCAAATCCAATCAACAATGACGGCCTACTGCGTTTCTCGGAACTCGTTGACGCCGTAAAGGTTTATGACGCAACAGGCAGAATCATTGCAAGCAGCACAAAAACCAAGTGCATCGACCTCGGCGACCAACTCGCCCAAGGCATATATATCATTGAAATCAGCGCTAACGATCAACATATTGTCACAAAAGTTTTGCGTTAGCACTCACAAATTTGCGTACAACTACTAAATGAAAAAAGCCGCACTATTAACAGTGCGGCTTTTTTCGTTCATAAAAAAGCGGTCAGACTTTGGTCTTTTTCAAAAGAACAAAGTACTTTTGCCCCTCACTTCAAGAGAAAATTATATACATGAAAAAAGATACCGTCATTTTTGACCTGATTGCTCAGGAAAAACAACGCCAATTGAGTGGCATTGAACTCATCGCTTCCGAAAATTTCGTTAGTGAACAAGTAATGAATGCAATGGGCAGCGTGCTGACCAACAAATACGCTGAAGGACTTCCCGGCAAAAGATATTATGGCGGCTGCGAAGTAGTTGATGAAATTGAGCAACTCGCTATTGACCGTTTGAAAAAATTATTTGGTGCCGAATGGGCAAATGTACAGCCGCACTCTGGCGCGCAAGCCAATGCTGCTGTAATGTTAGCTGTAATCAATCCGGGAGACGCAATCTTAGGTTTCGACTTATCGCACGGCGGCCACCTAACGCACGGCTCTCCAGCCAATTTCTCTGGTAAATTGTACAAAGCCAATTTTTACGGCGTTGAAAAAGAAACTGGGCGCGTGAACTACGACATCATGGCTGCAAAAGCAAAAGAAGTAAAGCCAAAATTGATTATCGCTGGTGCTTCTGCATACTCTAGAGATTGGGACTACGCAGCAATGAGAGCCATCGCTGATGAATGCGGTGCTTTATTAATGGCTGATATTTCACATCCTGCAGGTTTGATCGCCAAAGGATTGTTGAACAATCCGATGGAACATTGCCATATCGTGACTACAACTACACACAAAACTTTGCGCGGACCAAGAGGTGGCGTAATTATGTTGGGCAAAGATTTTGAAAATCCTATGGGGCAAAAAACATTGAAAGGCGAATTGAAAAAAATGTCTCAATGCTTAGACGGTGCTGTTTTCCCTGGCACGCAAGGCGGACCATTAGAACATGTAATCGCTGCAAAAGCCATTGCTTTTGGTGAAGCCCTGACTGACGAATATGGCGAGTATATCGTTCAAGTAAAAAAGAACGCTGCGGTAATGGCCACTGAATTGGTCAATAGAGGATATCAGATTATTTCTGGCGGAACCGACAACCATTCTATGTTGATCGACATGCGCTCAAAAAATATTTCCGGTAAAGACGCTGAAGCAGTGTTGGGCCATGCCCACATCACTGTAAACAAAAACATGGTTCCTTTCGACGATAAATCACCTTTTGTTACCTCTGGCATCCGCGTTGGAACACCAGCCATCACCTCACGTGGTGTTAAAGAAACGGAGATCGTAAAAATTGTTGACCTCATCGATAGCGCTATCAACAACAGAGACAACGCTGGCAAATTGGCCGACATCAAAGAAGAAGTAAGCGGAATGATGAGTAAATACCCGCTATTCGCTCAAGAAGCATTGGTTTAACCAACAATTACAATTAAAAAAAAAGCCTCGGTGATCCCGAGGCTTTTTTTTGTTCAATAACTCGGTCCTCTTCAAAGCAAACAATGGCGCGTCGAAAAACACCTTTTATCGGAAATATATTTCCTTGCAATGAAAACCCCGTAATTATTTAAGTACACTCCTCTGTGACTGATTTCTTAAATTAATGCATCGTCGAGTTTATCTTATTCCCCCTCGCGCGCGTCTGTGATGCGCGCCTATCTGTATTGATGGTGCTTAGCCATATCGCAAAAAGAAATACAATTGAGGAGATAAATCCACACGCGTCACAGACGCGCGCAAGGGGGAGTGAAAAAAATTTTACTTTTTTATTCATCGCTACTTTTCATACATTAGTAAAACTACTAGCGGCTATTATTTTTACATTACCTAAAATTATTTGCCATGAAAAAGTATTGCTTAATACTCATATTCGCTCTTGTCAGTAGTTTGGCCATCTCATTAAAATCTCAAATAGAATATAGCGGTTTTGAAAGTTTTGCTGACGAAACTGTATTTACAAAATCAAGCTGGGAAAGTGAAGGATTCACCCTGCCATGGGTAAACGGTTTTGATAAAAGCAGAGGATATATAGATGATGCCTTTGCGAAAACAGGAACAAAATCATTGCGCATTAAATATCCCGCAAACACCTATGGTCCAACTAATAATGGTGCTCAGGCCCCTTTAATGGTAACTCCCGCGAATGAATTGTATATGTCATACTGGGTGCGCTTCAGCGATAATTTCGACTGGGGTGGCAGCAGCGAAGGTGGTAAACTCCCGGGTTTAGGAGGTGGTTCGCGCTGCAGCGGATGCTCAGTGTGCACTGGCAGCAATGGCTTTACCGCCCGATTGATGTGGCGCACTGGCGGAAAAGCAGTATTGTACTTATACCATATGGAAGCCGATAAAACCAATCCTCCCTGCGGTGACAATCTAACACTGCAATCATCAGGAAGCGACTTCTATTTTAAAAAGCAACAATGGTACAACATCATCGAAAGAGTAAAAGTTAACACCGGAAGCAATCACGATGGTGAAGTTGAGTTATGGATCAACGAAGAACAAGCTCTCCTAACAACAGGCATACAATTCGTGAGTAACGGCGACAAAGTTGATAATTTATACTTCTCTACTTTCCACGGAGGAGGCGATGCCAATTGGTCCCCTTCTGTTGATTGCTACACCTGGTTTGATGAAATAAAAATCGCAGCCACTGCAGAAGACGTTTTTACTGCTACAGGATTAAAAACAATCAAAGTTTCCGATGCGTTAAGTTTTTATCCCAATCCAGTAAAAAAAGGCAGCCAATTAAATTTGGAATTAATTTCAGCAACTGCTTTTCAACTTGAATGGCTTGACCTTACAGGAAAATTAATTTCAAGTAGTTTAACCACAGGTGCTGCTATAACCATTCCTGATTTAGCAGAAGGAATATACACTTTGAAATTAACGTCGGATGAAGGTGTAATTTTCAAGAAGATCGTGGTGGAATAAGTTTAATCTTGCAATACATTCAAAAAAAACGTCGCCTAGATTACTGTGATTTAATCAAATGAAATCGACGATGCGTTTAAAAACATTATAGGGTTACCCATCTAAATCTCAAGTCATAATGATTTAGTAATCCACCTACTGTTTAATGTTGAGTACGATAGTTCCTTCGGAGTACCTCAGGATGACATACAACTCCCGTCAGTACTGTGGGTGTCATCCTGAGGTACTCCGAAGG
>Ga0114969_10000537_pt1 | contig 32560 bp, 39 predicted proteins | sample M_130807_MF_Meta_FD_87316 | JGI IMG/M metagenome (GOLD analysis project Ga0114969, IMG submission 87316) | Freshwater microbial communities from Lake Montjoie, Canada to study carbon cycling - M_130807_MF_MetaG | ecosystem: Environmental > Aquatic > Freshwater > Lake | place: Lake Montjoie...
GAGAAATGAGCTGGCCCTTGCGCGGAAGGGTCATGGTTGCTGAGGAGCCGAGCACAGGCCGAGTATCAAACTCCAGGCGCGTGAACTGGGTGGTGAAGCGACCAGCGCGGACGAACGCCTTCGTGAACATTTGTATGCGAGGCTGGCCTTTGACGGGGAGGAGCCGACTGTCTTGAACTCCACTGTTTAGGTTTCGTAGGAGGGCGGCCACCATCTTCTGTAGATGGCGGTCTTTTACTTAGACCGATATAAACCCTACTACCAGTTTCAACAAAGATGGATACGACCAAGTTCTTATATGAAGGCTGTCTTGTATGGACATTAACAACAGCGGGTTATAAGTTTCTAACATTGAATTTATATAGGCATCTAGAGGCCGCAAAAGTCCCATGGAAATTGGCTATTGTTTGCGCGGACCACCCTTCCTATCGTTTCTTTCAGATGGAAGGAATACCGTGTATTCTCTACTCAAAGGCCCAGCGCGAGAGTCTTGGTAAACTTCTTCAGTTCGGATCAAAACCGTTTCAAGAGATAAATCTGGTGAAGCTGGATATCTTGAATACATTTGCCTCTCGGAACACCATTGAGACGTGTGTATATATAGATGGAGATATTGTGGTAAAAGGCGATTTTCTTCCAGATATAAGAGTCAGGTTGGATACGACGCCGCTCCTCTTTCAATGCGATGAACAGAAGACCACGTGTTGCGCACCTTGCCGCAATTGCTGCACAGGGTTCATTGCGTGGAGGTCGGGTCATGACGGAGGGATATTCAAAGTGACAAACAAGGCGGTTTGGACCGCCGCTCCTGAGGACCAGCGATGGGTAAATACTACATTACAGGGGACATCCATTCCTTATAATACTCTTCCTCGAGATCTATATCCGAATGGTGTTTTTGTAGATTCACAGCCGGCCAACTTTCTTGTTCTTCATTACAACTGGATGGTGGGCAATGCAAAAATTTTAAAGATGAAAAAAAATGGTCACTGGATTATTCCTTATATGTAGATGGGGTATGGAGTTTTACTCGTTGTGGCATTCGTTATCATAGCGATATGTTTCTATATCTATTTCCAACCCGTGCCGCTCCCACCCCACGTCTACTACATCAATCTTGATAAGCGCCAAGACAGGAACCGCGAGTTCCTCGGCGAAATGGCTCGCCTCAATATTGTGAACTTCACGCGAATCCCCGGCATCCACATGCCGAAACGTGGCGCCCTCGGCTGCTCCCTCTCCCACATTAAGGCGCTCGAACTATTTCTTGAATCCACTCACAGCGAATGCTGTATCCTAGAGGATGATTTTACATTCGTCTTGGGACAGTGGCAAGTTGCCTCTCTCTTCAAGACTCTTCTGATGGTTCCCTACGACGTCTGTATGTTGGCCGCGAATGTTCTCCACTCCGAAGAAACAGAGCACGCATTCTTACGTAAAGTCCACGAAGCACAAACAACGGCAGGGTATTGTGTGAGCAAAGCATATGCTCGGACTCTTCTAGCCAACTTCAAGGAAGGCGCCGCGAAGCTCAAGGAGGGCTTCGAGACGGGGGGTAAAAAGGAACCACGTTTCTGCCTCGATATGTTCTGGAAGAGCCTCCAGCCGGCGGCCAAGTGGTATGTCCTGAATCCAAAGATGGGAATTCAGCGCGACTCATATTCGGATATTGAGGAAAGGTCAGTGAGATATGGAGTTTAGTCCTCAGCACATTAAAAATGTGCGCAGGAAGACGGCCTCTAGGGAGGCCTAATCCTCAAAGATAGACCCCGCCAGCCCATTCTGGAACCGCAGCCAGTTAATCCCCAGGCAGAAGACCTTCACCTCCCATTCGGGCCCTCCCTTCACTTCCAGCACGAGCCGCAGACTCTGCACGCGGCTGGCGTTCAGTGTCCCACTCGGCTGGTGGTCGCCAGGATGGCGGGCGAACGGATATCCATAGATAAACTTCTCATATGGGACAATCCCTCCACGATGGTGACGAGCGATCAACTCGCGATAGTATCCCTCTTCAGCATCGCATATCGTCACACCATTCACTTGTAGAACCGCATTCACGAGCAGAGGCTCGGGCCGATTGTAAACCGCGTCATAATCCTTCTCCAGAACATTCCCATAATTCGTCCACTCGTTGTTTCCTGCAACATCCTTGCGGCGGACGAACCACAGAATCTCCTCTAGAGGGTGGTTCGCCTCAAGCGGCAGCGAAATTCGCACCGTATCTGCAGCGCTGTTCTTGGACACGGTGTATTTGAGCGGCTCGGCGAAATAGAAGGTCTGGACCTCCCTGTGAATAATTTCAAATGACTGGCGGAGCATCGCATCACGCATCTTCCCGTCTAAAATGGAGCCGAATGTCACAAGACGCACACTCGTAAGGTCGGGTATTGTTGTCGCTGTCTGAACGGTGAAGAACTGGTCATATGAAAAGGTTGTGTCGCGGAATGTGACCTCCGTAGTGAGCGGCACCGAGTCACATGCGCTGCGAGCGCCACCCCTCTGACGAATGCACTGTGTAAAGGGCCGTAGCGTCACATGGATTCTGGCCGAACCCTCTTTGATGGCTATCATCGGAAGAGCCTCGCGGAGTCTGGTGCGCATGAAAAAGAAGGGAAGGACGCAGTGGAGCACACCATCTTCGGTGGGGAACATGCGATTCGGATTCCACTCCAATAATTTCGGAATAGAGCAGCGGCCGAGATGGTCAATCGCAACTCCGAACTGCTCATTTAGATCCGTGAAGAGCGAGGCGCACACATTAATGAAATCTCCATCAATCTCTTCTATTGTCTTTCCGTCGATCTCCAGTTCTGCCTTTTCAATAATAGAAGAGCCGAGCGAGTTTGCATAAAACCATGCAGTCGCAGGATCAGTATATACATATTGACCCGAACTCACATGCAGCTGAGTAGTCGCATCCAGCCAGTGCGGCAACCGAATCTGCACTGCGCAACCGAGTAGTAAGTCTCCACATGGCACGGAGCCAATATCAAATGTGAAGCGCTGGCCGAATGTGGCGGGGCCTCGGAAGGGGAAATCTGCGACGAGAGGGACACTCGGAATAATACGGCGGTCAGGATCGCGCGTAAACCATGTCTGGTCCGTATTTAGCGGAAAGAGGTCATTGTCTTGGCGGTCTCGTGGGGTGAGGTCCAGCAGTGTTGTAATATCACCTCCAACACGTTCCATCTAAGATACTATGTTATAATTGGCTTTAGGGTGGTTTAAAACTCACGACGATAAATAGAATGGATTGGAGTTTCTTAGATACATACCCAATCTATCTTGTTTCTTCGCACGGAGGATACGATATAGATGAGATAGATGAGGGCGCTGAGCCGCGTGAATTTATTGTTCCACCCAACGTTTATATTTTTGAAATGGCGGATATTGGAGAGAATTGTATGACACACGCAGACGATCCAACATTACACCTTACACAAGGTGTAAATCGCAAAGAATTTAAGGATTCTTTTTTATATGGGAAGGGTCGCAGTGAAATAAAGAAAAGTATTTTTAGAAATTTGACTTTTTATAAACCAGGTGATTCCATCTACATGCGATACATTAGTATGGGTGAAAACACACGTAATATGCGAGAAACCTCATTATATGAGAATTTCGGCTTCTTTAAATTTAATGTAGATGACCCCAAGATGGAGCCCGACGTCGCACGTGCTAGAGGTGCGATACTTCATGCTTTAATGCATAGACTTCAGAGTGGCGGTGAAGACACTGATACAAATACCGAAGAGGTGATTAATGCGGTAATAGCAGAGACGCCGTCACCTTTCCCCGGTGGTATCTTCTTCATGTCTTCATGTGGCGGACACGGATGTTATAAGGGAATGACTCCTAACTGTATTCGTATTATGGATATTATAGGAAAACGTCAGCGTGATCAGAAATTATTTTTACTGAGTGAAAACGTCTCGGGTAGCACAAGTGTAGGAAAAGTTCGACGTGGGCGGCAGGGTGTTATGGGGTCTTCCGCTACTCCAAGTGGGGTAAATGCCGGTATTATAGAGGATAATAAGGGTATGAATCTTTATATAAATAATAATTCCAAAGCCTATACACCCGCCCAACTACTCAAAATAAAAAAGGCACGGAATGCATTCACAGAAGGCACGGCAAAAAGGGCGCTTGAGGGATTTAGAGCTCAGATGGCGGCGGCACATGCCGCAGCTCGGCAGCCTCTACCACCAGTTAAAACAACATGGCAGAAATGTAGTGGTTGGTTGTGTGCGCGCAGATGGAAAGGTGGGCGGAAAACGCGTAAGCTGCCTAGACATACAAACACGAGAAAGGTTATACGCAGATAGGCTCCAAACCAATACCCTTTAAGAATGCAGTCTTGACCCCAAATACATAATGTAGAATCTCGCCTCCTACGAAGAGTCCGAGGAAGCTAAAGAACACATTCGTCTGAAAAATCAAAGAAATAAGAACCGCTCCAATGATTGTTGATATCCAATCATTCAGAGCCATTCCGAGAAAACGGGCGGCATGAATTCCTTGTCCTGGTATTCCGAGTGCATTCGCATAAGGACACGGCATCTGATAGTATCAAGTAATTTAGTTTCCCCAAATAGAATGAACGGGACGCGTCGTTACAATATTCCTATGTTCGGCGTGAAGCATTGGTATGAGCACGAGATGGAGGCTGTCGGCCACCTCGCGTCCATGGAGGATGCGTATTTACGGCGGATGTATGCTAGCAAGGTTGTCAATGGAATGAATCACCTCACGAAGGCGATTGACGAGAAGGTTGTTGACCCGGGTTACGAGCACAAGAAACGTGACCTGGAGATTATGAAGAGCTCTGTAATGCGGACGATGGAGCACCTCAAGAAGGACTATGATGTGAGTGAGGGCAATATTTCATACAAGTGGAATACTGGTACTAACAATGCGACAATGCCCTCTTCATTTGAACCCAAGATGAATACATCTTCGTTTGAGCCCAATATGAGTGTCCCTCCCTCGTTCAATGAGAATACACTCTCGCTGAATGAGGATGAACCGATGTCACTTAACGATAATGATTCTATTCTGACACTCAACAACATGAAGAACTTTGCTACTGCGAAGACAAATACCAACACATTGAACCTAAATGCCAATAACATGCCCACTCTCAACAACGCTACTAATAATGTAGCGAGTCTCAATGTGCCGAGTCTCAATGTAGCGAATCTCAATGTGCCGAGCCTCAATGCAGCGAGTCTCAATGTCCCGAGTCTCAACAATGTTCCGAGCCTCAATAATGCCCCGAGACTCAATAATGCCAATAACAAGAACAAGAATAAAAATAAGAATACGCTAGTCGGCGGTCGCCGCCGCAAACACAAGAAGGCCCGTCACACTCGCCGCCGGTAGAATTTGAAAGGCCACATCTTCTTACAGTCTGGACATATCTCATATTGTGGTTGTTTATCGGACTGAACAATCACAGACCGATTGAAATGTATCTTATTCGTCTCTGACCACCCATATCTCTTTGCGGTATCCAGAGCCTTTATCTTATCCTTATATTTGACCATAAAATGCTCAAATATGTCGCCATCATCTAAGTTTGCCGAGCAGTGTTGGCATATATAAGTTATAACATTCTCTTCACACATTCGCCTTTTTTATAAATGCGTTTGAGTTCTTTAAATATATACGTAAATGCATCGTTTGCCGTCAATTTTTTATTCACCAGCTGAATACCAAGAAGCTTCTCATACATACCTGCGACCTCCATCGTGATAAAGGTTGCCGCCCCGTCTTTCAAGACATCAACGACGAATTGATTCCAAGTCTGCGACATGACAGCCTGGCCAGACTCTGGCCTCTCAAGCGCGGCCTCGCACGCGTGCACAAGAAAGGATAGAAGATCCCCCAAACGGTCCTCCGCAAACCAGTCAAAAAACCGCATCTCAATTCCATGATTATAGTGTTTCCTGTAATTGATATCCATGCCGATTTGTTCCAGAGGATTGTATCCACTTGTCTTGTGATACTTGGTATACCACCAATACGGCAAGCTACTTCCCTTCACTTTCTTCACATCAAGTGTTAATAGCTTACCCTCTGTCATAGTCTCCGTATCATATGTGCCAATGCCAATATATCTTGCCACACAGCATCGCTGCGACGCCTTCGTATATCGGCGCGAATATCCAGACAGTGGATCGGCAGTTCCATAAACTGCAAGCAAGAGGGGTTCCAGCCACTGGATCATCCGAATACACTGGCGATGCTGAACCCTGAAGAGGTCTGGAAAGGCCAGTGGAGCCGGTTCTCCCTCTGCCGACGCCGCCCCAAGAATAGAAGGAAGAGTTAGATTTATATGATATGTTCCATTATTAAACATGACTATATTAGCTGGATTACTATAAATTACAGCAAATCCAGGATTTCGCGGAGGATATTCTAGAAGACCCTTCTCTCGGTGTCGCCTCTTCTCACCCAAGAAGCGATTTATCTCTCCAAGAAACTTCTTTTTGTAATTCACAAGCTCCTCTATAACGTCGGCAGCCTTTGTTTTATAAAATCCAAGTGTCATAAACTCAATAGAGTCACCATCAAACGTATAGTAAACTTCATAATCATCTTTGAACATGGAAGAAAAGGCCTGGAGTTCGTCGAGGAATGTTTTGCCATAAAACTTCGGATTCGGCCGCGGCGTCTTTTCATACGTTGTGGTATGATTACCGCTTATATCCATCTTCGTAAAACAATGCGCATTCACGAAAAATGGAAGTGGAACACATCCGTGCGTATCTGGGAAGAGGTATTCAAATGCTTTCATATGACCAGCTTTATACGTCGTGTAATAATCAACACTATATCTCTCTGGTTTGTGGCATGACCTAATAATAGGGGTGGCAACATGAATGGGTTTAGTAAACTGAAAATAAGTCTCTTCTTCTATACCGAGGCCCCAGTAAATTTCATTTGACCCGTATTTATCCCTATATTTTTTATGTTTCTCTAGCACCTTTGTCATTCTATTTAACAGGCCATATAAAACGCAGTAGCGATTCTAAGCAGCAATGGCCTGGGACCCACAAGAAGCCTCACCGTTTATGGATGCGTGGAAGCATGGAGAGGGACAGGTCGCACCAGGAACCTCGCTCGGTGACTTTCTGATGAATGTTGCAAAAGATACGCAGTATGCGAAGTATTTAGAGATTGGCACGTGGTCTGGTATGGGCTCTACGCGCTGCTTCCATCTTGGATTTCTTGAGCGCGCTGGTCCATTCGTCTTCAAGAGCCTTGAGTGTAACAAGGAGAAGTGCGAGATGGCCGCTATGCACTATACAGAATATCCTTATATACAGATCTTGAATAGCACCGTGGTTCCAGCAAGCGCCATTCCATCCACCGACGAACTCAAGATGATGTTCGAAGGCCTCGTTGAACACTGGCACGAGGTAGATATGGAGAATCTGGCCACGTGCTCCTTCTTAGAGGACCGCGACTTTGATGTCGTCTTCTTGGATGGTGGCGAATACACCACTTATTTTGAGTATAATGAGCTTGTTTCCAAGTGCTTATCCTTGCGAATGATCATATGCGATGACACGAATATGAACAAGTGTAAAAAAGTGAGAGAGGAGCTTCTCGCGTCACCTGACTGGAAGATTCTGGTGGATCGGCCTGACGACAGGAATGGGTGGTGCGCATTTGTTAGAGGAAACTAGGTTTCTCCCTCCTCGTATAGTGAAGGAGACCCCTCTCCTCCTTTGAAGTCCTATAATAGTGACGATAACATTCTATGGCATCATCACTAATCTTATACTCGTCCTTCATAGCGATTGCAAATGGCTGTAGACCGATAGAGGGAAGTTCAGGCACATGGGCGAATAGCCACCGCGCGTGTTCTGCACACAGATGGACCTTTCCGTATCTGTATGTATACTCATTTCCAATCGCAAGCGCTAGATTACAGGCAAAGAGGTAGTTTTCAACGGAGGCTCGGATCCAGCGAGTGCAGGGATGGTGAAGATGCACCGGTCTATACCCCCTTTCACTGGTATTTTTACGGATTGGTGCATCGGCGAAGTGGATGGGCACATCCAGCACCTTCTGCGCTCTGCTCACACCAATGGCCGACTTGTTATCAAGAAGCGAAGGATGTGCAGAGGTCCAGTGCGCCGAATAAAGCATTTGGCACGCCTCCAGAATCATTTTGACAACATGTGTGTCGGCATGCGCTTGCGCAGCCTCCACAGGGTTTGCGGAGAGAATGAAGAGATTCATGGTTGGATTTTCTAGCCAAGCAACGAGAGTTCAATTTTATTTTTAAATTTGAGATTACGTTTATGTCTAGATATTGTAGACATAAATGTACACTCGCTGTTCCTTGTGTGGAGAGGCTGAACATACCATGATGCGCTGTCCCGACCTCACTGACCCTCTCAGACCCGGATTCAGTGGTGCGGGTGGAGGTGGTGGCAGTGGTCACGGTGGCGACGATGAAAGTCTTATCCAAGTCTCAGGAAACAAGTTCGGCTTGTGGTGTTCAGACCAGAGGTCCGGATATACAACTGGCGCTATCTCTCCCAACACGGCGGCCCACCAGCTGAATGAGCTGTTGGAAATTACGGCACCTGCCCCGCAGCTGCTCATCACGTGGAGCGCAATGAGCTCATTCGGCTCATCACAAAGCACAACATTCTCTTTCTGAAAACACGACTGTTGTCTGCACCAGACAATATCGTCTGAGAAGATGAGCCATCGCTCTGCCGGTATAAGTGACATACCTTTTTCGTAGTAAGATATGGGTTGGATCCAGTGATAGGTCGGATTCAGTAAATAGTCCCCGCGCCGCACATGAACAAAGGCTGTGCCTTTCATTGTAGAATCAAGCTGTATACTTGTAGAGCGGTGAAGAGCGGGAAGAAGCGACGCGCGCAATTCAGGCAGAATAGGCACCAATTCAGGAAGCGACTGGAAATAACCTTCCAAATAGATTGTCGCAGCTGAGCCAAACCAGTTGGGCATCCACGGCTCAAATGCGCTATATTGTGTGTAGCGAGCAATTGCGGCTGGCCGCACCGTGCTATGCCGGTTTCCCTCTACAAATAACTCGGTCACATAATCACGTCTCATTGTGTTATGCGCATTCTCGCCTTGAGTGAACCAGATGGTCCCCCCTCGGACCTTCCGAACAGCGAGACCGGCAGCATATTGAAATATCTGATTGCCAAGACCACCTTGGAGATGGACTGTTATCATTTCTTGATTTCATGCCAAATTTTTTAAGTCACCAGTATGGTAGTATGGAGGACAAGTTACAACTTTTTCTCTCCTTGACATTCTTAGAGCTTTGGTGGATTTCTGTCTGGGGCATAGTCTATATTTTTATAGAGTATATGGCTAAAAAATCAAAGGCCGTCGAGTTACTGCTGTATGTTTCTATGATGGCGATTGTTATAGTTATTATTATGCGTAACCCTGATATTGTTCCGAAGTTCTAACATCGTGACTTAATTTTATAAGATCTAAGTAGATGAGAAAAAATAGAAGCTCCACAATGAAGAAATCTTTAAAGCCTTCTAAAAATAATATTGATGACACTCTTGAAATAGCAATAGATATTATAATAAGGATTTCTAATGCGAATATTTCAGATATGACCGACGATAAAGCCGCCGACATATTTATAAGGTCTGTTTTGGATGTTGTTTACCCAGGTGGAGATTCCTCTATTTATGAGAGTGTGGAAAAGACATCGAAAAAAGAGATTTTACTTTTGATTCCTTCAATTAAAAAAATCTTTAATATGGGTGTAAGGAAGCACAATAGAAAGCTCCGCAATAGCACACGTCGTGCCAAGATGGTAGGTGGCCAGAGGAGAAGAGATTTCTATCAAATAGCGGTTATTCTCGCAGGTTTTAGATTAATTATGATGCTTCCAGATGTTCTTGAACTTGTAAGAGACGCAGCACGCGAACGCGGATTTGATGAAATGATTGGAATTCAATATGGAATGGCTTCTGTCTACGTTATTTTTGGTGGTATATGTATCGTATTGATGCAGGCTATGAATTATGTAAACAGAATGAATAATGGAGGAGTCATAATGCAAATACCTACTATTGCGGCAGCGAGACATATCGGCGTCATTGATATACGCGCCGCTAATATAGGTGTTAATTCTATATCTTATGATAATTTTCAAAATGGGGAAGAGATTGTTATACTTCAGCGCATACAAGGGATACCACCGCATACATTTATGTTTAAATTAGAGGGTATAGAACAATGGTTTCAACAAAAGATTCACCGCGGTGAATTTCCAACTAATCCGTTGACTGGATTGGCAATTACTCAGGCAGATATTGAGCGGGCAACTCTTAATATTGTATAACATCGTTACGTTACCCATAAGGCGGAGTGCGAGGCTCATAAGGCGCGGCGGCCTTCTCACCCTTATCTATTGCTATAACTACACTCGGAGTTGATAGAATACCACGAACCCTCTCAAGAAGGCTCATTGTATTCTTATAGACGGGCCTAGCAGTCTGGATCGTTGATACAGGCAGAGATGGATACTCCTCTTGATAGGTCCTTGCCTGAAACGCCTTCGGAAATGGCTTGATAAAACCTCTATCAAATATTCGGGTCTCACCAAGTGTCTCAGGGAGCCATAGTCGCATGTCAGCTCGATTTAGTTTTACAGTCTGCTCTTCTAGGTCCTTATCGTCAAGAATGCGGCAGCCACTCATTTTCTACTTCTACGTTTGGAACGTTTAGATTCAAATTTACGATATGTCTTGCGTTTGCGCGTAGATCGTCTACCGCCCTTCGCGACTTCGATAATAGGCTCTGCATAAAGCTGCTCGGCAACTCCTTGCATGACTTTTTCAATTACATTATAAAAGGCCCCGTTAATCTGATTCTCAAGATTATGACGTAGACGAAGAACCTGCACACCTCTTATACGATTATTAATATCGGGCACTAGGGCAAAGCCTGGCGGCGTCCTCTGAGACTTTGATAAGGCAGTATCTACAAATGCAAGTTTCGGCGCCTTGTCGTGGGCATCTCCGTCACAATCTAAGAGAATACATCCTGGCCTACTATCACCTATCTCTCCGTGGTCACATTCAGAAAATCTTGCCTGTGTCCCAATAAGTTCTGTATGTCTTAGACTCTGATTATGTGTGGGGCAGTGGCCAACGACGACTAAAGAATATGGCAGAGCATTTACTAAATCACAGCTGCCACCACTCTTTGTCGAATATAAACGCGTCCATAGCGGGCTTCCAAGTGGTGATCGCTGAAAATCATCTTCATACCATATTTTTGGAGTATTAGCAAGCAAATCACCTCCTTTGGCAATTTCCTCTTGAATATGAATAAGACTATCTGTGTAATCAACTGGCTTGCCATAGTAATCAGCAAGTCCATGTAATCCTCCGTGAACACACGCAACCTCTCGTTTATCGCCATCTTGAATTGAAAGAAAATAAAAGGGACAATTTCTGTAAAATTGTAAGAGGGCGCCCATTCTCACTCCAGGGCGGTCAAGAAAAAAGGTCTTCGACGTGGGGTGCACATATGTGTCATATAAGAATGTCCCCAACCCACTAGTAATTAAGTTACCAACCGCTATTATGCTCTCCAGGTCGTGGTTTCCGATTGTGAATATTACATTAGAGTCGGCAGCGAGCGCACGAATACGTATATTGTGTAAAAAGGCATGCAATAAAAACTCAAAAGAACCTCTGGTATCGTCAACATCGCTAAAAGACAGCCCAAATTTTCTTCTACCGTCGACAATATCGCCAACAAGCACAACCAATATACCAGGGCCCCCTATCCATAGTGTCTCTGTAATCATACGAGGGTCGTAAATATCTTCAGTATAAGGGTCTAGATCTCTTGAGATAAGATTAGCGTCCTGAAGAATCTGTATAAACTTACGATAATCTGCATGAATATCGCTTGTTATATAGACTGTTGGATACTTGTTCGCATCTATAATATAATTCATAGAAAATAGATCACGGGCAGCCAGAAGTTTAGGACGTATACGCGTTTGTGCTGCTGCCATATTAAATCGTGGGCCACCCGCCACCGCTTCTATATCTTCATTTGTAAGAAGGGGGTCAACGGCCGCCATATATTATTATAAGAGATAATTATAGAATGTCCGGACTTGTGCTCGTCTGGGACATGGACAATACACTAGTAGGGAATTATTTTGACGTAGAAAACAAGTCCGATAAAGACATACTGTATTTGAATAGAAATGCGGTAGCCGTCTTAGAAACGGCAGTCAATGCAAAGATGCGAGGCAACGTTGACGCGATTTTCATGCTCACGAATAACGCCGACAAGCAGTTCATTGAGTATGTTCATGACAGACTGAAAATAAGATTAGATGTGCCAGTTGTCTTTGATTACATTATGGACAGAACACATGAATCGAGGACTCCTTCAGATGATCCACCGAAACGCTTGAAAGACGTTGAGTATATGATGGAAGCTGTAGGATTATCGACATATAACTTGGCAAACCGCGTCTTCTTCTTTGACGATATTCCGGACCATAAAATCCTCGCTGAAATACCGCCCGCCCACTATATCCACATCTTCCCCAGGTTTGAACCTTTTACACAGGACCAGACGGATTTCAAGCCCCTTCTTGACGCGATTTCGGCGCGTGGTGGCGGCCGCCGCCGTAAACAGAAGCGCACCAGGAAGACGCGCGCTAAGAAGCGTCGTGGCAAGATGAGTAAGAAAAATTTGACAAACATGTTTCACGATATGTAGGTATGTACTCCCTCTGTATTGTAGAATCTCCCGCAAAATGCGGCAAAATCCAGGGCTTCCTAGGCCCAGGATGGAAAGTCATTGCTACAATGGGGCATATCCGTGCTCTGGAGGAGACGGTGGATGCGGTCGGACTTGACAGAGATTTCCAACCGCGCTACACATTTATCAAGGAGAAGGGTAAGGCGATGTCTGGTATCAAGGAGGCTGCCAAGTCGGCCCACACTGTCTATTTGGCGGCGGATGATGACCGTGAGGGCGAGGCCATCGCTTATAGCGTGGCTGTCCTTCTAGGTCTTGACACAGCAAAGACGCATCGGGCCGTCTTTCACGAGATTACGAAGGATGCTGTGACGAGGGCTGTTGCAAATCCGCGCCGCCTAGACATGAATCGTGTAGAGGCACAGCAGGCGAGGGCCGTCTTGGATATGATGGTCGGCTTCACGATTAGCCCGATTCTCTGGAAGTGCGTTGGACCTGGTCTCTCTGCTGGCCGCTGTCAAACCCCTGCGCTTCGTCTTCTTGTGGACAGGGAGAGGGAGATTACGACGTTCTCGGCGCAGACTAGCTGGCGGATTTCAGGGGTATGGACAGCAAATAACCTTACATTCCCAGCATCCCTCTATGATGAGTTGGAGGATGAGGAATCCGCCCTGAATTTCCTGGAGAACATCCATGCAGACACGCGCGGCGAAGTCCTGTCTACGAAAACGGCGCCGAGGACGGCCGCGCCTCCTAAGCCGCTGATCACCAGCACTCTTCAGCAAGAGGCCAGCGCCCTCTTCTCGTATCAGCCGAAGTCCACAATGAGGTCGGCGCAGAAGCTGTATGAGCAGGGACATATCACGTATATGAGGACGGACTCAACCTATATCTCTGAGGAGGCGACTGCAGAGGCACAGGAGTATGTGAAGGCGACATTTGGTGCGGAGTATGTGGGAAAAGCGCAAGCGTCTGTAAAGAAGAGTAAAGCAACGGCTCAGCAGCCCGCGCAACCTCTTGCCGTTAAGACGCAACCTCTTGCCGTTAAGACGCAAGATGCGCACGAGGCCATCCGCCCTACGCATATGGACCTCACAGATCTTCCAATGGGTGAATGGACACCTGCCGACATCCGCATCTACAAGCTCATCTGGCAGCGAACGATTCAGAGCGTGATGGCTCCCTCTCAGTCAGAAGAGCACACAGTCCTCTTCAAGGCACTCGCCGACCCTGGCGAGTTCGTCTGGCAGGCCATCTGGAAGCGGAGTATCTTCCCAGGCTGGAAAAAGGTCGGTCTCGCAGCTGTGGATCTTGATAATGAGGATGAGACCTCCGAAGCCGACTCAGCATCTAGCGCGTGGACCGCAGCCACCAAGCTCAAGACCGGCGATGCACTCAACTGGAAGTCGCTCGCAGCCAATCCGCACGTCACGAAGCCGACGGGCCGTTATACGGAGGCCACACTCGTAAGAGAGCTGGAGCGGCGCGGTATCGGTCGTCCGAGCACCTTTGCCTCTCTTGTCGGCACTGTCTTGGATAAGGAATATGCGAAGAAGGAGGACAAGCCTGCTACTGAAGTTGACTTCAGGTCTTACATTCTAGAAAAGCCTTCGTGGCCGCCGCTCCGTTGTTCCGAGAAGAAGAAGGTTGGCGCTGAGAAGCAGAAGCTGAGTCCAACCCCTCTTGGAACTTCCGTCCACGACTTCTGTATCCGCGAGTTTCCTCAGCTCTTCGACTATGGATTTACGAAGAAGATGGAGGACCGTCTTGACTTGATTGCGACTGGCACCGAGCAGTGGAAGGGTGTCTGTCGTGATACATGGGCCTCTTATAAGGATAAGCTGGAAGACCTCAAAAAGAATGGAACGAGGGCTCCGAAACCCGTCTATGAGAAGAATCCAGAGGAGACGGTGGGTGAGTGTGAGGGCTCGCCGATTGTAAAGAAGAAGGGTCCTTATGGATTCTATTTCCAATGGGGGACCACGAGAATTCCCTGTGTGGAGGGCGAGACTCTTGACGCGGTGATTGCGAAACTCAAGACGAAGTCCGAGAGCCTCCTCCACACGATCGGTCCATATGAATTCCGTAAGGGACCGTATGGAGTCTATATGATGATGAAGCCTGCTGCGAAGTCAAAGACGAAGCCGAAGTTTGTCTCTATTCCGCAGGGTCTTGACCCTAAAGTCCTGACAGAAGAGGCTGCTGCGCGCATGTATAAGGCTGGGGTTTTGCAGGGGAATAAAAAAATCTGAGCGATAAGGAGAAATGTCCAGATCTCCTTCGCCGCCGCCCGCCGCGGATCGTGCCAAGGGGGACGCACCTGGAACACCGAAGCGTTTCTTGAATGGTTGGAGCAAGGAGCAGGACCATCTTATGGCTGACTGGTCCGATATTGCCGGCTGCTACCGCTGGATGCACGACAAGGCCGAGAAGATTTATACCCGAAAGAACATGTTCATGACAATTCCAGTCATTATCCTTTCCACCCTGACTGGAACGGCCAGCGTTGGTATCAGCAGCATTGCTGATGGAAATGAGGACGTACAGAAATATCTCAACTTCGGTATTGGCGGTGTGAGTTTAGTCGCCGCCATTCTTACGACGCTGAATAATTTTTTACGGTTTGCACAGCTAAGCGAATCAAATCGTGTCGCAGGTGTATCGTGGGGTAAACTTCAGCGCGCAATTGCAGTTGAACTCGCTCTGAATCCTGTTGAACGCATGGACAGTCTCGACTTCCTTAAGATTTGCCGCGCCGAGCTTGACCGTCTCATTGAGCAGAGTCCTGCAATTCCTGATAATGTAATTGCAGCCTTCGAGAAGGAGTTTGAAGATAATAAGAAGCTGCGCCGCCCCGATATCTGCCACGGTCTTGACCGCACTCGTGTCTTTGATAGCACACAGTCTCGTCTTAAGAATATGACGTCAGATGCTGCGCTGATGCTTCTCCAGAAGAAGAAGGCGCTCAAGAATGAGATTGTTCCCGACTTGGATAAGATGATTGCGAGTGCTGTTGCGGCCACGAGCGAGCGGCTGAAGGCGGAACTGGAAGAGAAGTTGGCGGCGGCGCAGCCTAGAGAGCCTGAGTTTACGAAACCCGATTCTTCAAGCTTATTTAAGGCATCGGAGGCTGATTACCGCACCCTTCTTGACCAGCGGAGAAGAGTGCTTGATAATTCAAGACCGAGCACCGCGCAACTACTATCTCAGGCTGAACCTGAGAACATCTATGTTGATTTCTCTAGGGGGACGCCACCTCTTAGATCACCCGCCGCTTCGGAGGAGCCGGTTCAGGAGGGTGATAAGAAGACCTAATTGCGGCGTCTGCGGGTATACCCCCCAACGCTTTTAGGTGCGGTCATACTTTTTAAGAGCTGACTGGCGGTTTCAAGCTTCTTGCTGACGTTTTCAACTTTTTGTTCGAGAGATGAGGATGGATTAACATAAGCTTTCGCGGCGGCGCCTGTGCTAGGTGTCGCGGGGGGAGGGGGTGGGGGCAGCGTGGTAGGCGGCTTGATTACATATTTCTGGGCTTCTGTTAATTTAGCCGCTTCAGCGGCAGCTTTTGCCTTAGCGGCGGCATTAGCGGCAGCGGCATTAGCGGCAGCGGCAGCTTTTGCCTTAGCGGCGGCATTAGCGGCAGCCTTAGCTGTGGCATTCACGGCAGCTTTTGCCTTAGCAGCGGCATTCGCGTCAGCGGCAGCTTTTGCCTTAGCTTTAGCATTCGCGGCAGCCTTAGCTGTGGCATTCGCGGCAGCCTTCGCAGCAGGATTTGCGGCAGTCTTAACGGTGCCCGCCGTGGCATTTTTAGCCTCCTTATTATTCTGAATGAGTCTATCCGCAGTCGTTTTCATATAAGCCGGTTCTAACTTCGCTGCGTCAGCGACGTTCTTAAGATTCGTAAATCTCCTAAGAGCCTGGGCCCTAATACACTGTGTCTTGAAATCAGTCTCCGCAGCCGCCCACTGTTGTTGAAAGTGCGTCATCGTTTTAGGGCACAGATTATTCACACAACCCTTCTCTTTTTTGAATAAGGATGCATATTTAGTGGGTAATTCTTTACACACTTCCAAGATGAAATCCCTTGCGTTTACCCGTGTAAGCTTTTTAAGATCATCGGGGATTGCATTCTTGAATAACGGAATAGCTCCGCCCCGTAGCTTTCGCGTCTTTCCCATCTATTCTTATGTTTTATTTTTTCCAACACAAGAATAGATGGAGATTGCCAAGCGACTCCGAGCTGTCACCAAAGATGAGGCCATAAAAAGCTACGAAGAGCTCAAGGCCCTCTCGTGCGAATCTATCGGAAAAAACGCGAGAACAGGACTCGCATGCCTCGACTATTTCCTCTTGAAACACCGCATCAAGGCGAAGACGAAGCGCCACATCTCTTTCTACGAGGCGATGCACGACAAGGATCTCGTGGCCTATCTGAATGAGAAGATTACGAAAATCAAGAAGAACCCGCCGAGTGCACTCACGGATGATCAGCTCTTGAAGGAACGCTATAGCGTCTTTCAGCTGTATTACGGAACGATTAACCAGTTCAGACCCAGCGAGGCCAAGCGCTTATACTGTCGCTTCCAACCCAAACACGGTATCCTTGACTTCAGTGCCGGATGGGGTGGTCGCTGCCTCGCTGCGATGGCATATGGTGTTCCCTATATTGGCATTGACGCTAATGTGAACATGCGCCCCGCCTACGAACAGATGATTAAGACGGTTGACCCCGCGGCCGACGTAACGATGCTCTTCCAGCCGTCCGAGACAGTTGACTTCTCCAAGTTCAAGTATGATCTCATCTTCACGAGCCCGCCGTATTTCATGCTGGAAGAGTATGAAAAAATGCCGCAATACGGCTCCGAGGAGGGTTTCCTGGAGAAGTTCTTCCGCCCAGTTGTAGCAAGTGCGTGGAAGAACCTGAAGTCGCCAGGATACATGGCTCTCAATATGCCGAAGGCGATGTATGATTCGGTAAAGAAGGATATGCCCCCCATGTGGAAGCGTCTCCAGCTGCCGGTTGCAAGCCGTCATCCTGGCAATGCGGCCGCTGGTCGTAAGATTGGTGAAAAAGATGTTGGTCAGCGGACCGAGGGTATTTATGTTTGGAAGAAGGGCGGGAATATGACGCGGAAAGCAAAGGCTTAACGATTACAATGACACGAATGGATGGCGAATTTACATACTTTACATTGTTCTTGACACTCTTCGCAGAGAATGTAGTCACCCTCTTCAAAGTTCCAATCCAATACAGTCTCATTACAATTCACACAACGCTCCTCCTTCGTGTAGCCATTCTCTTGCATCACTTCACGAAGGGACTCCTCTGAGACCCGCCGCTCCATTTCGTTACAGAGCCACTGCAACACCTGCTCCTTCTTCTCTTGACTGAGACAGTTGGTCGCTACGCCCACTACGAAGAAGAGGTCGCGCAGCGTCATCTCGAGTGGTGTATCCATTTTGTTATGATATTGCTAAAGAATGGCGATATCATAACGAGATTCAATTTTATCATTCTTATAGTCACGACATTACGCCATCTTTATAATGGATTTATAAGGAACAATCGCCACATTTTCATCTACAAGCGGGAGGATAGAATTTTCATATCCAAGAGATTTTTGTAGAGTAATTTCGTAGACAATTGCCTGTGATTCATACATAGCATTGATTGCTCTATCTAACATAAGATTTCTAGAATTATAGACTACTCTTGATATTTCTAACATAGTGAGTTCAAAAAACACGTCAACAAACGCATCTTTGATTTGTGTTTGAAGTTCGCCTTCTGCGCCGCCTCTTTGAACAAGTGATTTCTTGGTATATCTCCTCTTCATTTTTCTCTTTCGTGAGCCGCCCTGTGTCTTGGGTTTCTCACCCATTGCAACCATACATCTGTCAAAATCACCTCCATACATTGGCCCGCTCATAGGAATGCTTACTCTTATGAGAATAGCGCACAGAGCAGACCTCAAGAGAGTCATAACATTTCTATATATCATACCCAATGTCGCCTCAAGGGCCCACCAAAGACTGGAGAATATCCAAGCAATAAGATCGGCGCCCATAGCGCCCATAGCGCCCTGCCATGTTCCGAGCGTATAGTAAAGACCATCAAAATAATGTTGCCCCACTGTTGAACGAATAGTATAGATTACACCATCTATTATGACACTTGCATTTCCAGATATAAAATCAAGAAGCCATTGTGCCATATTTCCAGGATTATTTACAATCCCATATAAAATAGAGCCAAGATCAGTAAACATCTCCCTGCTGTAGATTTTTCTAAAAAACCAAGTTAGAATATCAAGCGCGCGTTGGCGCATCTCAGGTGTGATGGATGGCAGAGGATTCGGAATATCACCTGCCCAGGCTCTTGATGCGAACTCCCGCCCACCACGAATGATATGAGGAAGATTGTTTTCTAAACTGCCCTCAAATGCGTTCGTATATGCTGTGTTACCGGCCGCTCTTAAGGATGTAAGTTGACCATTTACTCTCCATAAGAGCATCATTAAAGAAATCGGGCTAACAGTATTAATTACTCCACTAAAACTCAGGCTCACATTATTTGTTGACACCGCGTGGATTGCCTGCATAATCCTCTGACCTCCTCTTACAGTTCCCATTGTAAGAGCATACAAGCTCTGTACACTTTGTACACTAACGGGAAAAACAGGCGTTAAGATAATAAATGTTGCACACATCAGCCATTCATTCTGAACCCATGCTCCGATGAATCCTATACGATTACCCTGTTGATATGCGGCAGCTACACTCAGTCTACCCACCATGCTTTCTGTTCGTGTGACTGTTGTTAGTATTTGTGCTCCTTGTGCTATAATCGCATTGCTTTTTCTAACAAGGAGGTTTGTGGTCGCCTGAACCATTGAAACTTGTCTCTGCGTTTGTTCACCAACTGCCAACCCCTGTACTCCTACATCAAGACCTGCCGCCGCAATACGCGCCGCCTCTCTTGCTTCGGCGGCGGCTCCCAATCCAGCAGCTGTTCCTCGCGCGGCTTCTCTGCCAACGGATACCACACCCCTTTCTATACCTCGCAGACCACGCTGTGTATTTTGGGCGGCGGCGCCCGCAGCATTCCTTTCCGCGGCGGCGTTCTGGGCCATTGCCTCTCTTACTGCGGCCGCCTCTGTAGCCTGTTCTACTAGAAATCTAAGAAAGTCTCTTTGCAGCGCTTCGTCTCTAGCCTTTCCAGCATTTCTATTTACAGGGCGTTGAAGAAGTAATTGCCTTTGTTGTTGACCAACTGCGCGAACATTGGCGGGTCGTGCCGCAGCAACTGCGGCATCATTGGCGAATTGTGCGGCAGCAACTGCGGCAGCATTGGCGAATTGTGCCGCAGCAAATGCACGCTGATTTCCCGCGCGCGCAACAGCTGGCAGACCATCGTTTTCTTCAGCCTCAGCGGGTGGGGGCGGCCCACGTGGGCGCGGCCCACGCCCAACAACGCGTTGGCGGCGCTGATTTGTCACTTGGCGGCGGTTGACGCGTTCTTCAGCTGCCGGAACAACCTCTTCTTCAACCCAGCCATTTCTTTGAGGAGGCGCACCTCTTTGTCTCAGTTCACTCATAGCCGTTCTCTATTTATATTAGAAAAAATATCGATGATATTAATCAAAGACAATAGAAGACATAGGTCTTCTCATAAGGGTCTGGATCCTCTGACAAGACCTTCGCCTCTTTCATTGAACATTTCTTGTTCGTTTTGATGATGTTCCACTGAAGAGCCCGATAGGCCCACATCTGACGCGTGAGGGCGTGGCTGACGCGAACCCTCTTGCGAAGAGTTTTGGTGCGCGCCTTACCTGTTGCTGGGCAGTAATCAGTGTCTACGTCTATGGTGGGTCGCAGCGTGACTTCTTTCGTGGTGCCGTCCGCCATTTTAATTAGCAGTGGCATTGAAATAGTGTATACTTCAATGCTACTTCAATTTTACCAACGTAAAAATCGCTGTGTTTTTATGGGTTTTATGGTTTCTTGTTTAAGGTCGAGACTTCAGAAGTCCTCGTAGTCGTCGAGGTTCCGCTGCTTTGCAGCACGGCTCTTCTTGATGGTGCGCCCATGCGCCTTCACCCGCTGCCAACCAGCGGTGTCATCAGGCATGTATGGCACCGAGCTGCATGGAAGATTGCCCGCTGAGGTGATGGCGTAGTAGGCCGGCTGCGTCTTGCACTCGAGCAGTGCAGCCACGTAGTCGCGGCGCGTCTGGGCGATCTTCTGGTTGGTCTCGTTGTCGAACGTGAAGGGGTAGCGCTCCTCCGCGAGAAGGAAGAAGTCGGTAGAAGAGGGCATTCTAGACGATGTTGTGATTACCTAGGACGGGGCGACGGCCTTCAATTTTTATCCGGCAATAAAAAAGTATTTTGTTTTTTTATATTTGTGTTACACCAAACTTCTCAGAACAACCAGTCGCACTGCGGCTCAGGCAGTAGAGATCCCTCTTCCTCCTCATACCACGCCAAGAGCTTCCTGCCGAGGTAATAGGCCTGTTCCAGCGTAGGAGGCTCACCGAGCTCGCCGAGATACCAGGCCTTGGCAGCTGCGTAGCCATCATCGTGCTCAGCATAGCACTCACCAAGGTAGAAGCGCTCCGCCAGGTCCCTCAACTGCCCTCTCTCCAGGCAGGCATCACAGCACTTTTCATTGCTGTGATGCTCTACGCAGCAGTCCTCACAGAAGAAGATGTGACTATTCACAGCTGAGTGGGTGAGCCACATACACTGCTGGTCGTCCTGGTCATAAATGTAGGTGAACATGATAGAAGATGCCATTTTTGTTTGTGTTTTTAGGAGATACTGTCTTCCCACGTAAAAAAGTGTTCAATTTTTTTGTGTTTTTTGTTGGCTTGTTTCTTTCTTTACTGTGCCAGACTGGTGAGGTGCTCGAGCAGCTTGTCTGCGGATACTGTCTTGTCCTCTTCCTTCTCAAACCAGACGCTGCGCCCATCCTTATAGCTGCGGCGACGCCAGACAGTCTCATCCTCTGATGGAATGTACTCGTTCCAGGCGTAGTCGGCTCCGATGTGGAGGATGAGAGGCGCCTGGAGAGCAACCTCCTTGACCTGCTCCAGGCTGAGACAGTCTGTTCGCTTTCCCACATAGAAACCAGGCTTACTGTGAGCCAGGAAGGACTCCTTTGCGATCTTGCTGAAGGCGAAGCTGGGCTTATCCGACTGCCCTCTGAAGAAGGACTCATGGTCCATGTTGAGATACTTCGCTGACTCCTCGCCTGTAGGGTCATACTGGTCGCGGCAGTTGGGGCAATCGCAGTAGACCCAGAGCATGCTGGACCAGCCGCGGCCAGTTCCGTGAGGAATGCTGCCGAGCTCTTTGCGAAGCTCAGCGCGTTCGGCAAGAATCTCGGCGGCAGTGATGCGGCGGGGAGAGGACATCTTTGCTGTGATTGGAAAGGATACTTACCTCTCCTCCAGATGCGCCTTCAAATTTACGCTTCCAGTGTGTTACCGCTTGAATCAGGCTTGGGCTCAGCAAGCAGATCACACGCAGCGTCCCATGCAATCTCATCACAGCCACTAGCAGTGTCCTCAAAGTCCTGGAAACCTCCCTCCTCCTCAGGAGAGCCGAACGAGCCCTTCTCATATAAGTGTCGGATGACGCGCAGCTTGAACTCCTGCCACTTGGCAGTGTCACGGCCGCCCAGCTCTCGTGCGGCCTTCCAGCCGTCCTCATTGCTGCTCTTGCAGCGGAGTGATCCGTAGCACTCCTCGAGGATTCCAAAGACGTTCTCCACCATGTCCTCCTGCATCACCAGCTTCCTCCAGCCGGCTTTGAAAGCCTTGCTCTTCTCTGATGCTAGGCCGATGACCTCCTGGCGAATCTGAGTCGGAGTCATCAGCTTCTTCTCGGTCAGTCCAGTGATGAGAGATGCTACGTGAGCCTGTAGAGCCTCTAGGTCAACCAGACTCATTTGGTTCGCCAAGAGGCAGACGGGTTGAAGAAGGGGAGAGGCCATTCTTGCTGTTGATAGAAAGTGAATGCTTACCCTCTCTTGCAGATGCGAGTTCAAATTTAACGGAGCTATTTGAGATTCGTTAAATTTAATTATTATAGTTTACCCTTCAGTGGCGATTGCGGCGGCTCTTGCCACTCTTGCGAGTCTTGCGATTCTTGCGAGCCTTACGCGTACCGCGGCGACGGCCACCAAATTTACCTAGATGCGTCGCCTGCCATTCAGGGCTGCCAACACGCGGCTGCTTTGTCAAGAAAAAATATCCATCGCACTTTTGTTGATCTGTAGCAGTCATAGGACCTTGCGGCTTAATAGTTCTGAATGAACCTTCATCCTGATACTGTTTGCAAGTCGCAGCAGTCGCCTGAAAATCGGGAACGAACACCATCTTATATTTTATACGCAGAAATTATTTTGGTGTCGCCCTTCAGTGGCGATTGCGGCGGCTCTTGCCACCCTTGCGACCCTTGCGGTTCTTGCGCGTGCGACGTCCTCCTTGGGCATATGGCGAAGGCTTCTTCGCCTGCGCCGCGAGGCGCGCCTCAAGCTCACACGCGCCGCGCTGCGCTGTATTCAATTTACCGAGAGCCTTTTGAGAGTTAAACACACCAGCAGCGTTAATGAACGGAGCACATCGGGAGCTAGGCATTTTATATTTTAAACATAGAAATTTAGTTAGAATCACTTTCAGGATTCTTGGAAAAAGGACGCGGTTTGGGTTTTTAATCCGGAGAACTTTAAAACTTATGCCGGCGGCTTCGCCGTAGCAAGAGGTGGCTGGATAGCCACAGCGGCCATCTCAAGGAACTGCTGTCCCATAGAGACAGCCGAGTTGACTGCCTCTAGTGCCATCTCAATGGAGATCATCTTCTGGCGCGCGTCATCCGCATTGCGACGTGCAAGGCCAGCACGATGCGTGGCGCCTGTTAGCTGTTTGCTCAGACGGGCCACCTCTTGTTCATTAAAGGTCGCAGTCGCGGTCGCTTTCTCTATCCGCTGTAGCTGCTTAGCGCGCATGGCCTCAAGGGTCGCTCTCTGTTCGTCAAAGAGGATGCCCACCTGCTCTTCAATTGCGTGAAAGAGGACAGACGCGCGACGCTCAACTGTGGCTGAGGCCATGGTGGTCTTTGCTATAGAAGATACGTATCCTCCTCAAGACGCAAGTTCAATTTTACCGTCAATAAAAAAGGTGGTTATTTGTGTGTTTTTCTAGTTAGTCTCGTTACTCTCTAGTCGCTGTGCTCAATTACCCAGAAGGCCGCATCCTGCGTAACCTCGTCACAGCCGCCCGCTGTGTCCTCGAAGGTGTCGAAGTCACGGGTATCCTCATTGTGGAAGCAGCCTTCCTTCTTCAGGTGCTCAATGACCCGCAGCGTGAAGAGCTGCCACTGGAGGCTGCCGAGCTTCCCTGTCAGCCGTCTGGCCTTCTCAGCCAGGTCAAGGTCAATCCCACCCTCATCACCACCCTCAGGGTTACGGAGGTAATCGTGGCACTCCTCGAGGATGTTCTGGACGTTGCGCACGAGACCATAGCCCACAGCCTTCTTCCATGAGGTCTTGTAGGCTTTGCGATTCTCCATAGCGATGACCCGATTGTCCATCTCGGCCGCTGTGAGCAGCTGCTCAACAGGGGCGGACAGCTCCTTGACCTTCGCCTCCGCCAGCGCCAGCTGCGTGCGGTGGTGGTCTGCGATCGCCTTCCACTCGTTGAGAGGGGAGGTAGAGGTGGCCATCTTTGCTGTGTGCTGAGAGGGATACTCCAGAGGGCGAGAGCGGTGGCTTCAATTTTATCCTCAATAAAAAAAGGTATTTATGTGTTTTTGTGTTGTTTTTTACAGAAGGGAGGCTCAGACCAGTGGGTAGAGCAACTCCAGCATCTCTACTGTGCTGAGATGGGCCTGTCGCTCCTCCAGATCGCCAGGCAGGGCGACACAGTCGAAGAGGTCGTGCGCCAACAGCAACTTGGCAGCAGCAGAGCAGCGCTCCTCAGCGGCCAGCCAGACGGCCTCCAGCTGGCGCACGCTGTCAGGCATGTGCGGGCTGGGGTTGTTAGGCTCAGCCTCACAGACCGCTGTGGCGGCGCTGTACCAGGCCTCTCCAGCGTGATAGGCGGCGCGCGCGTTTGCTGCGTCAATTCGCACAGAGCGACGGACGGGCATTTTGCGGTTGTTCAATGAGAATTTCAGTGAACTTGCTATACCCCTCTAAGAGGGCCCATTCAATTTTATAGTTAAATTGAATGTAGGCCTCAAAATACCCATAATTGACCCAAAATACCCCTTTTTCTAACCCCCCATTCAAATTGAATAAAAAATTGAATGAAGCTTTCTGGCCAATAGAATCATCCCTTTTAAAGCTACAACACTCTAAAAGTCTCTAAAATGGCCTCTATCAGCATCGTCGACCTGTTCGTCGCTCTGGAGAACCACGTTGGAAAGGACGCGCTGCTGTGCGCGTTCGCCGCCTACAGCGGCGCCCTGTCTACGCCGGCTAAGGCTGCCGTCGCAGTGCCCCCAGTTCCTGGGGCGCCTGTGAAGGTGCGCAAGCCGCAGAGCGAGGAGGTGAAGGCTGCTGCTGCGCTCAAGCGCGCTGCGACGAAGGCTGCCAAGGCCATCGCTGCTGCTGCGCCCGAGGCTGTGGTTGCTGAGCCTGTGCCTGCTGCTGCGCCTGCTGCTGCCGAGGAGAAGCCTAAGAAGGTTCTCTCTGAGGAGCAGAAGGCGAAGATGGCGGCTGGCCGCGCGGCTGCTGCGGCCAAGAAGGCTGCTGCTGCCGCCGCTGCGCCTTCTGCCGCTGTCGCTGTCGCCGAGCCTGTTGCTGTCGCTGTGCCTGCCCCTGAGGCGGATGGCAACGCCAGCGATACTTCGTCGCAGAAGCGGCGCGGTCCTAAGAAGCTCAGCGAGATGAGCCCTGAGGAGCGCGTTGCCCACGACAAGAAGGTCGCTGAGCGCAAGGCTGCCAAGGCCGCCAAGGCTGCCGCGCCAGCCGCAGCTGCTGTGCCGTTGCCTGCCTCGCCTGCACCGGTTGCAGCTGACGAGAACGGCCCCACGGTCTTCGCCCCCTTCACTCACAAGGGTGTCAGCTACCTGCGCAACATGCGCGGCGATCTGCTCACTCAGGAGTATGAGTGGGTCGGGCGCTACAACAGCGCCGCGAAGACCATCGACACCAAGTTCGCCAAGCCTGCGGACCTGGAGGACGAGTAAACAGTAAAACCCACAAAGTCAGAAACCCCAAAACCCACAAAAAGAACCAAACAAAACCCACAAAAAATCAATTTTTTTGTGTAAATTTGAACTCGCTGGCTCGCTGAGCCTCCTCATACATAGACACAATGGCCTTCCCACGCACTGTAACCGCAACAGAGGTGTTGACCGAGCGCGCCGCGATGCGCGCGGTAGACCCTGGTCATAATGGCAGCGGCTTCTATGGCTTCATGCCAGCCTGCCACTGCCCAGGCTGTCGCGACCACTTCGACCCCACTGGTGAGCACGTCGCGGCCTATCTCAACTGCCAGCCGTCTTACTTTGACAGGAACGCCTACTTGCCCGAGTTCGGCGAGTCCAAGCTGCGCACCTATTCCTTCTACAATGCGCGAAAGCCAGGCATCTACGTGCAAGGACCAGCTAGCTCACCCATGATCTTCTCATGCCCTGTGAAGGCCGTGCGGAACGCTCTGCTATCTACGTCACCGGCTCCTCACGTCCTCAACGTCCTCTCTGACCATGTAGAAGACCACTACTACCTCAACCCCACAGGCAACTACAGCCGTTTCACCTATGTGAAGGGGGCGCTCTTTATCTACAAGGACTCTGCCAATAACGAGGTGAGCCCTGAGAAGATCTTGAGCAAGATGACAGTGCTCAACCCTGAGAAAGAAGAGCAGGACTTCATCCCGCTGGATAGCGGCCCAAAGCGCTGCGACGGCTGTGAGCAGGGCCACCTCAACCAGCTCGGCCACATGGGCCCTGGCGGCTGTCTTGAGGAGAGGTATGAGGCTTACTGCCACCTCTGCAACGACCTCGTTGACGGAGTCACTGACTCTGAGTTTACGGTAGACGAGAGTATCCACCTCTGCGGTAAGTGTGTGGATGCCAAGTAGCTCTTACAATCGCAAAAAATTGAAAGTAACCTTCCTTAACTTATTTTTTACAAACAAAAACACAGCGAACAAAATGGGCCAGTATTACTACCCTATCGTTCTCAGTGCAGACGGCAAGATCATTGTGTGGATGCTGGCGCATAGATACGGAAACGGTCTCAAGCTGATGGAGCACTCGTGGATTGGTAACAACTTCGTCTCCACCTTCGAGTTCGCTCTGAGCCCAGAGGGACCCCACCACAAGTCTCGTGTAGTCTGGGCTGGTGACTATGCGGATGCTGAGCCAGACCAGGAAGAGAATCTCTACCGCCTCTGCACAGAGTATAACGAGATTCGCCCCACGGAGAAGAAGACTGACAAGTATCGCTTCGTCGCGAACCACAGCAAGAAGCTCTTCGTGGATAAGACGAAGGTTCCTAAGTCTAGCGAGAACTACACGATTCACCCTCTCCCTCTTCTGACAGCAGAGGGTAACGGCCGTGGCGGTGGAGACTTTCGTGACGGTGACCCGCTCGTGGGCTCATGGGCACGCGATGTTATCTCTGTGGAAGAGACAGCACCTGCTGACTTTGAGGAGCTGCTCTTCAACCTCGCGGAGAAAAATTGAACACGGCCAGCCCCCAGCCAGTCCCCCAACCACCTCTTCCACACACAACAGTAGATATGGAGAGTCCGCCGCAAACGAAGAAGCAGGGCCACAAGGGCGCGAAGGAGAAGCGGCAGGGTGCTGACCGCCTCGGCTCTGCAAAGCATGTGCGCTTGGCGCAGATCGCCGCCGAGAAGCGTAAGGGTAAGAAGTAAAACCAATAAAATTGAAAACCACCTTATTTATTTTTTGTCTACTATCCACTGACTCGCGCAAAATGTCCTTCTGCCAAGCTTTTCGTCTCCGCGATCTGAGACCGTGTCGCAGCTATTGCCATCCAGAGAGCAACACCTGTTTGAAGCACCATGACTTCTATGACAAGACGGTCTGGATGAGTCGCTTTCTCAACCTCCAGGACCGGCGCTTCCTTCTTCAGGGACTCGACTACTCGCAGGAGTCTATGATGGGCCGTATCCAGACTGTCATTGAGTTCTCATTGAACAGTGGTAAGATTGTTCTCACAGAGGCAGACGTTGCTGCGATGGTGCACGTTCGCAGTCATGCATGGAACTTCCCGAATGTCTCTATGACGGACGTCTTCATCATCCTCTGTGGAACTGGCAAGGTGCTTCCCGAGTGGAACCACAGCATTTGTTACCACGCGATCTACAACTATTTCAAGATGTACTTCAACCTCTCGCTGGCTGATGTGATTCCTTCTATGGAGAGTCGCATTGGTCGTCTCCTCGCGAATCCGGCAACCTCGCCAGCGCTCATCCTGAAGATCTTCACAGGCTACTTCCAAGATTATAGTTTGCGCCACCAGGACACTGAGCGTATTTTCGGGATTCTCAACAGGCAAAAGCGCTTTATCAAGGAAGCCCTCTTGCTTCCTCAGATGCGCAGCCACCTTCTCCTCTCAGATGAAAAGCTTACCTCTTACTTCTTCAGGCGGCAGATTGCGAATGAGCGTCTGAACATGTTTCCCACAGATCCACTTCAGCTTATGAAGTATCTTGCGGCAGATATTAAGAGCGAGGAGAAGGCGCGTCACAAGCAGCGCATGCTCCAGTATAAGGAGGGGATTGCTATGGCTGTCTGGCATCCTAACAATGTGTCGCGCTGGCTCAATCTAGGTGGCTGGCCTCTTATCGCGTCAATTGCAGGCGATGACGGACTCGCCTAAACCGAAAAAAATTGATGGGCGCGAATTACTTATTTATTTTTATCCTCTTCTAACTAACAGCCAAGATGTCTGTCAATATGAAGAACATGAAGAACAAGAAGGCGTCACAGGAGCGCAAGGAGCGAAAGAACGCCAAGGTGGAGGCAGAGGCTCTCACGGACCCTGACGTTCTCTTTGGCAAGGCCTTCAAGACTATGGGTGATGGAATGTTCCGCGTCTACATCCCGAACCCCAAGCACAGGAGCGAGCTCATTGAGGTCACAGCGAAGGCAGTTGACAAGAATATGGCCCGTATCTGTGTAAACGACATTATCATTGTCGTTCAAAGTGGCTCAAACTTTGAGGTGAAGGGAACTGTCAGCCCGCGAAACATCAAGAAGCTGGTCTTGGAGAAGCGCCTCCATTCTTCTCTGGTGGAGACGGGCCAAGGTGATGCTGATGATGGCATTGAGTTTGAGGTGGATGACCCTCTCAAGAAGGTTGCAGAGGGTGATGAGGACCTCGATGTCGATGACATCTAAGAAGGTGTAGACGTAAATAAAAAACAAACAAAAACAAGAACTCTTTTTACTTTGGTAAACCAAAAAGTTGTCTTGTATTTGTTTTTTGCAGTAGGTATATACATGTTTACTCACACAGTCGCCTTCTTGGCACGCTTCGCCATGCGACTGATAGCATCCTTCTCAACCTCAGGAATCAGAGAGCGCTCCCACGGATCATCACTCTCGCGCAGAAAGGTGAGAAGATCTGCAATGTCCTTGTCAGCGACACCCCACGGAGTATTCTCCCACGTTGCGCGCTGGATCTTGGAGCGAGTGCGGCGCGCCACAGGGGACGGCGAGCGAATAGGGGTGGTGCCTGTCTCATACATGTGAACATGCGTGTGCGCAGTAATGTGCGTGCGACCGCAGCCGCAGCTGTGCGTGTTCACGTGCGTGTGAAAGTGCGAGTGCGTGTTCATTTTATACGTGATGATGGCTAGGGCGACTACGTGTTCAATTTTATCTAAGCAAGTTGCCTTACGCGGGAGTCTCGGCAGCTGCGACCGGCTCAGCAACTACCTCAGCAACCGGCTCTACCGGTGCAGCAACCACCTCAGCAACCGGCTCAACAACCGGCTCTACCGGTGCAGCAACCACCTCAGCAACCGGCTCAACAGGTGCAGCCACCGGCTCAGCAACCGGCACAGGTGCAGCCACCGGCTCAACAACCGGCACAGGCGCATCAGCCTTTACACCATTCTTCACTAAGACAAATACACCCATACCGTTCCAATATGTGGTCGCCGCCTCTGAGTCATAATTTGTCTTCACACCATTCTCATAGACTACCGTGTAATCAATTGCAGAAAGCGCGTTATATGTCTGATTATTAACGCCAATAGCATTCCAATCATCTACGATAAGAACACATACATCGGCGAAGACCGCGCTCAGCTTTTTAAGACTGCGCTCAAGTTCACCGTCAAAATAGAAAGAATCATACAGGACAACGTTGGCCTTGGGTAACAGCGCAAGATCGGCCTCGTCAGGCTTTGACACAACAAGTGTAAGCTTTGAAGACTTAAGAGTGTTTATTAATTCTTCAGAGCTACCTCCCTGTGACCAATCGTCAACTACGCATACGCTAACGTTGCCATTGTTCTTAAGAAAGGAGGCTGTAGAGCTTCCAAGCTTAGTACCGATATCTATTACATTAATGGCCTCCTGCGTATTACCGAGATTGTTATAGAACATTCTCGTTTTGCGCCCCGTACTGCCACGCATACCCAGAACCTCGGCATCGAGCGTAGATGTTCCAGCCTCCGTAGCGGCAAATGAATTCTTCACGTGCTCAATAACAGCCGCAGAGTTAGACCACATGTATATTTATAGCTTAGAATGTTTTTTTGGTAAATATACACGTCAGACTCATGGTCTTCACATTAGATACATATGCGATATGTTCAACTTCGTCAATTGGTAGACCAGGAAAAAGATCGGGATATCCATACATTGTTCCGAGAACGCGCTGATCGGTCGTCGGAGATGCGTCAATATATCCTCCATCGTGTGGAATGTGCGCGTGCCGACCAATAAGTAAGGGAATAGCTGTATGCATATCCTCTAGAATATAGATGCCACCAGGTTTAACATATTTCCAGGCAAGTCCAAGTGTTTTTACCTGGTGACTTACTAAGTGACTACCATCCTCAATAATAAAGTCTACAGTTCCAGGTTCAAATGAATAAGCAGACATCACAGATGTTAACTGGTCAACATTTGTAGCATCACATAGTGTAAGAGCAACTCTATCACTATATGTTCGCTCATTAAAATAGACAGATGTTATGTCAAGACCAAGGATTTTTGCATTAGGAAAGTAACGTTCCCACATCTGTATTGAGGAGCCATGGAAAACACCAATCTCCAGAATCTTTTTTACAGAGTCTCTCTTATCAAAAAGAAAGCGTTCATAGACGGGTGTGAAGTTATGGAAATATGCCTTATCTGTTTGAGTATTTATACCAATGGCTGTAAGTTCTCCGTTAACCTGCATATATGAATAATAATCTATACTTTAAATCTCACGAATCAGAAATGAGGCTGTTTCCTGAGTTTCCCAAGACAGCAACCGAGAAGCATGTGGAAAAGAATTTGATTGAACTGAAAGAGTCGGGTGTACCCGGTGCTGGGACTGGTGTTTTTGCTAAGAAAGATATTCCAGTCAACACCGATCTTGGATTTTACAGAGGTGAGCATCTAGCGGATACGGAGTTTGAGAAGAAGTTCAGCGATGCTGGTCTTGGAACTTATGTTCTTACACTTGATGACCCGTCTGATAGCAAGAAAAAGTTTTATGTGGATGGATTGAAGAAGGGGAACTGGACAAGCCGCATTAATAGTCCTAAAGGAACAGTGAATAAGGCAAATATCATTTTTTATACAGATGGACGGGTTGTGTCTAAGAGAAATATTAAAGCTGGTGAGGAGCTGTTTGTTGGATATGGGCCCAAATATTGGAACAGTAGATATTGGAAAAAGAATAATGGGACGAGGAAGGTGAAGAACTAGCGTTTATATTTTACAATTGTTGCGACTGATGACCGACACTCTGGGCATGATTTATGGGCGGAGAGCCACGTTTCCAGTGCTTCGCAATCGAAGCAATGGAAACATGGAGTAATTCCAACGACTGTAATCTCATCAAATGAGTTTGTGGTAATGCTGCAGAGCTTCTTATCCTGGATAAGAGCCCTCACAAAAGTTGCAGCTGCATGAGGTGGTAGACTGAAGCTGGCTTCTGGGGCAGCCTTCTTTATAGCTGGGTGTAGTCTCTGGATTGCTGGAGGTTCTGGTGGTGTATAATGCAACTCGGCATATGTAAGATCTAGAAGAATATCCATCATCTCGTTTCTGCGCGAGCGGGCAATAATTTGATGCGCACTCTTTGAGATGATACTGTCTGGGCTTACATAGACCGGTGAGATACGGTTTGACTCGTTTGGTAGCAAGAGCGGTGTCTTGAAATCCAGCACAGGAATTAACTCATTCTCATCTGACATAATGTTAATGCCTGTATCCCAGAAAGTAACCTCGGTCTCTGCGTCACTGTAGTATATTCTTGATGTGAATGGAAGTTCCTGTTCATCATGAGTTATCCATACAGTGAATGGCTTGCTGAATTTCATATTATCAACTATCTGGATACTTGTATAATGGCCTTCGTATGCCATAAATACATAGTAGCGAGAAGGGAGTGAGGGGGATGGATCCATCACTCCAAAGAGCTGGGGTAACTTCTGCTGTTGTAGGGAGACCATGGCGGGTGAAGTGTAAAGTGTAGTGGTATGGTATCAATTTTTGTGTTGTTGTGTATATTTTATGCTGGTCCAGCTAGCTGGGAATCCAGCTGGAAATCTGCCAGTGAAATTTGCTGGAACGAAATCCGAAAC
>Ga0114969_10000541_pt1 | contig 32523 bp, 31 predicted proteins | sample M_130807_MF_Meta_FD_87316 | JGI IMG/M metagenome (GOLD analysis project Ga0114969, IMG submission 87316) | Freshwater microbial communities from Lake Montjoie, Canada to study carbon cycling - M_130807_MF_MetaG | ecosystem: Environmental > Aquatic > Freshwater > Lake | place: Lake Montjoie...
AATTTTGTATATTTAATTAATTAAAACAAGTAAAAATAACTACTATTTTAGAGTAGTTATTTTTTTTTTTTTATTTTTGTAGTCGTTTACATTTTTAAAAAGTCATCCAGTTATTTGATTAATATTGGTTTTGCCAGCGTCTTATTCAGTTCCCGCGCCTTATCCAGCTTACCCGAGCTTTCATCAACCGATTTGGCTACCAATATATCCGTACTTTTAGACACAGACGATCCGAATTTAGCACCAATTGCTTTCACCTTGTCCTCAATGACCTTCTCTGTTAAACCGGTGACGACAATTGTCTTACCATTAAAAGGATGGCTAATAATAGTTGGTGGTACTTCTTTAGCTGCTGATTGTTGTAAAATACCTTCCAATCCCGTCTCCTTTAAGAATGCTAGAAAGTCCGGTATCTTCTCTACAAATGCGCTTGCTGTTTTAAAAGCCATACCCTTGATTTCAGTGAGTTTCTTAATCTTTGTCTCATTGGACTCAGTTGAAGTCAAAATATCCGGATACGTTTGGATAATAGGGTTAAATCTCGTCTCACTGAAGCCGTGTCCGAACACATTGGAACCGGACATAATGGTTACAAGTGATGCTTTTGCCAGCTTCTCTTGAATGCCCGTGTAGATCTTTGTCGCCATTTTCTTCTGGAATCCATCTACTTTCAAGAAGTCTGCTTCAGTCATTCTTAGAATCTTACCAACAGTGTCGTATCCAGCAGCAATAATTTTAGCAACATTACCAGCACCTAGTCCATCCACCTCCAAACTCTTGAAGAAACCTGTAATATTCTTTTCTTTCACAGTGGAATCTTCTCCAGCATTTTCAAGCATTACGTCGACGTGTGTGGAGTTCCAGACATACGGCACTAATGGCATTTTGGGCTCCGGAGCAGGAACAGTTACCGCTTTAATATGTGGAATCACATCGCCACTGCGAATCAGTTCAATTGTAGCACCAATACCAACTTTGTTATTGAATATAAATGCGCCATTGAAACCAGTAGCATATTCAATTTTAACACCGCCTAGCTGAATGGGTTCAATTTGGACTCGTGGTTTCAATAGTCCGTCTTTACTGGGTGTCCAAATGACGTCAACAACCTTCGCCTCGGCCATTTGATCTGATAAGACCATCTTGAATGCGAATGAGTGGTCTGGATTTCCAGCAGTTCTAGGATAAACAGCATCATTTGATACAATGACACCATCAATTTCATAAGTATAATTAGTTCGCCAATCAACTAACAATTCAGATAACATTTCGTTGGACAAAATAGTTTCCATCTTGTATAAAACACGCTCTACATCCACAGTTCCTAAGAACTCCATTTGCTTGGATGGTCTAAGATCCGCAGGCATAATGGTCTCATAAGCGACAAAATGAATGTCTTTAATGGTCTCATTGAGTGTTTTATGATTGATAATTCCAGCAACCATATTTCTAGGATTAGCAAATTTGGTCTTGTATTTGGCGTCAAAAACGGCCTTTGGAATAACAAATTCACCGCGAATAGCGACACCCTTCGTCTTTGGCAACTTCATATGTGGGATCAAGTAACTAATATCTTGTCCGACAGTTCCGTTACCTCTTGTATATAATCTAGGTTTTTCACCTTCAGTTGTATAAAGTCCAGAAACTCCATCTAATTTACACGATAACATATAAGGCCCCTTATATTTTTGTGACCATTCAGCAAGTGCGCCCGTATCTGGTTTAATCTTGTCCATAGACGCCATTTCATAAGGCAATTGCGCCTTATTTCTTTCAACTTCTGCGCCAATTTCAGTGACAGCTGCGTTAGATGGGAACTTTTTATTGGTATATTCCTTAATAATATCATATTGATTGTCAGTGATAATTGGCTTAGAATTGTAATACACTGTGTTGGCAAAGCGGATCATATCTACGAGCATTTTCTCATTCAAAGGTTCTAATACTGTAATGCCTTCGTGTGCGAACTTTTCTATGTTTGATTTGACTTCGGGTGGGATTTCTACTGTTGCTGTTGCTGTTGCTGTTGCTGTTGCTGTTGCTGTTGCTGTTGCTGTTGCTATAGCCCTTGATGATGTAGGGGTGGCTGCGGGTTCTCCTGGCAAAGTCTGTGCTACATTGGTCAAGGGCTCCGAAGGTATGTCCTTCATTGGTGTAGGAGAGACTTTCTTGGCCTTCGGTAAAGCGACTGCTACATTGGTCAAGGTCGGTGCCTTCATTGATGTAGGAGCAATTTTCAAAGACATCGCGATCGGCGCCCCTACATCATCAAGGGCGACAATCGCACGCCCATCCACGCGCTCAACAGGCGTCTTATAAGCCATTTTCAAGAAGTCAAATATTGCCTTTTCATCGGCAAACTGTTGCTCTATTTTAGCACCCTTAACCTTGTTTGTCATTGTACTCAGACCGTGCTCATTCAATGTATAACCCATTGCTAATGCTCTATGACGCATTACAGTGTTGAATGCTTTGCTTCCAGTGAAATACAAGATAGCAAATGGGAACTCGTCCGGCGACGAATATAAGAAATCAACACGACGCGCTACTGATTTACCAGGCAACTGAGCAATTACCAATGTTTTTGCTAAGCCACGCGACAATACATTTAGAATTATCTTTTCCTTGATCAACTCGTCTATAAAAGCCTTGTAAATGGCGCCTGAATTACCAGTGATAATCACATCAATGTCACCCGAATTCTGAGCACCACGCCTATAAGAACCGACAATTTCAAATCTAGCACTCGGATCATTTACAGCAACCTTTTTAAAAGCAGCCTTGAACATTGTGTCATATTCTACTATTTCTGAACGAGGAATGCGTTCCAAAATCTGCTCGTAATATTGAAGTCCAACTCTCTGAATATCATTCAATTCGTCTTGTCTGGTCCTTAATTGGTCAATGGTTGTAATACCTTTGTCTACTAACTCCTTCGCTTTTTTCGGTCCAATTCCATACACATCGGCTAGTATATTGAGCGGATTGGTCTTCTCTCTTTCTAAGACTTTTAATGTTCCGGTTTGAACATATTCATTGAATTTTTCCATAATAGTGTCACCAATACCGGGCAGACCTTTCAGTTGCGCTGGATCAGTTATATCGCTAGGATAAGACATAATGGTTTCTTGTGCCTTTTGGTAAGCTCTTGCTCTAAATGGCTCTCCTTGCTTCACCATAATAGCACTGAGCTTGTCAAGAATGTCAATGAATTCTTGATTGTATACTTTATTTGGTCCTTGGATCATTATTACTTGTTTTACTTCTGGTGTCTTTAAACTTTTTTCGACTTCAATTTCTTTTTCTTTTTTTAATGGAGTAGTCATTACATCGTTATGAGAAATTCCTTCTAATATATGCGTGCCAATTGGTAACAGTTTTTTGGTCTTTCTTTGCTTTTTTACAGGTATTATTTCAAATTCTTCATTTTCTTCTATTACTAATTCAATTTTTGGTTTTGCTTTTTTGGTTTTAGTTGCTTTTTTGGGACTCGGAACCTTGGGACTCGGTGCCTTGGGACTCGGTGCCTTGGGACTCGGTGCCTTGGGACTCGGAACCTTGGGACTCGGAACCTTGGGACTCGGAACCTTCTTTTTTGTTACCTTTTTCACATTTTCTTTAGGACTTGATACCTTTGACTTTCTAGTTTTTGCTTTTAAAGGCTTTTGCTCTACAATAATTATTTTAGGTCTCTGATTGGACAAAAATTCTATTTCAGGCTTTAATGCTTCCTTTATTTGTTGTTTTAATGGTGAAGTTGGTGATATAATTTTAAAATCTTCTAACATCTTTTTTTTTGTCTTTCGTGTTTTTTTTATTACTGTTGATAGAACATCCATATATTTTACTCATATTTTATCTTTGTGAGAATGAAAATAATTTATTTAGATTTCCAGATGGTCCTTGAGCAAAGTTTATATTTGAGGTTGGCATTATCAATTTACTAGATTTGATCTGCTTTATCTTATATTTTTGAATGATATCTGATATTAACATATTTCTATACTCTTGTATTGTTTGCGGTCTTCTAATACCTTGTTCTTCTGTAGTAGCTCCATTTTTGAAATATTTTTGGTATATATAACTATTATTTTGCTCTAAAGGCTTAAGTGAAGCGGCTTGTTTAATTGACTGTTGTTGTAAAGGTACTGACTGTTGTAAATGTTTTTGTACCGACTGTTGTAAAGGTACTGACTGTTGTAAAGGTACTGACTGTTGTAAAGGTACTGACTGTTGTAAAGGTACTGACTGTTGTGAATGTTTATTACTCATTAACCGTAATTTACCATCTTCTAAATACATACCCATATTAGTTAAAATATCATCATAAGATATCTTTGATTTAGGAGCAGGTGTTTGTGGTCTTACCATTCGCGATTTAACACCAGACAATGACGGTTTTATAGTTTGTACTTGTTGTTTCTTTGTTACCGGTTTATTTTCCGGTATATCTTCAAAGTTGTCACTTATTCGTAACTCCATTATACCAAGAAGTAATATTTTATATTTTCAATATTACCTAATACCTAAACAAAATAATCTTATTTTATTATATAGAAATGACAAAGGCTAAACAACGTAAACAAACCAACAAACGTAAACAATTAAGGAACCAACGTAGCAAAAGGAATATTAGAAAATGTGATATAACTACAGATAAGATCCCTGGTGTATATGTACAAACCATTGGATCCAGTGAGACCTATGTTAAAAACAACAATAAAAAGAGCGAAAGTAAAATAAAATGGATGGGTGATTATAATGGTGAAAACGGGAAATTACAAGTTGATATAAATAATGACAACAAACGTAAAGTTTACAATTTTAAAATGAATAATGAGCAACTTAGTCACTTATTAGGAATGCCTCCGGCTAATATGTCATTGGAAGACCAAATGAGTTCATTGATGGATAAGGATATGAATACAAATACAAATAAAGTGATTGAAATTCCTCAAAATGAAGTAATTAACACTATGAAACCCAATGATATTCCATTATTTTTGGAAGGCAGCAATGTAAAATTTGTTAAGAAAGGCCTTAGAAGTCGTAAGAGTAAAAGTAGGACTCGCAATTAAATTTACGTAAAGTCAAGTTAATAAAATAAGTTTTATTTGATATTTTATTAAACTATTAATATAGTAAACACAATGTCAACATTTAGAAGATACGGAGGGACAAATTTTTCAGCGACAAACAATATAACCCGCAGCTTTATTTCAAATAATGATCAACTCAATATTAGCAATTTTTCCGGACAAGAAAGCACCAAGGAGGTTTTCAAAAGTCATATTGATATGAGTGGAAATTCTATTCTACATACTGGATGTGTCTATTTTTTGGATGGGACAAGTCTTTGTACTGGTAATGTTGTAGGTGTTACTGGACCTCAAGGAACTACGGGACCTCAAGGAATTACGGGTCCTGATGGAGCTCAAGGTCCTACTGGATTCGGTGGGACAGGACCTGATGGAAATACGGGTCCAGATGGAAATCAAGGAGCTACGGGTCCAGATGGAAATACGGGTCCTGATGGAGCTACGGGTCCTGATGGAGCTACGGGTCCAGATGGAGCTACGGGTCCAGATGGAGCTACGGGTCCTGATGGAGCTACAGGTCCTGATGGAATCACTGGACCTGATGGAATTACAGGTCCTGATGGAATTACAGGTCCTGATGGAAATACGGGTCCTGATGGAAATACGGGTCCTGATGGAGCTACAGGTCCTCAAGGAGGAGCAGGAGATCCTTATTGGCAACTAAGTGTAACAGTTCTTAGTCCAATTGGTTCGGTAACTCTGGTTCAAGCACCGGCGTTCAACACAACTTCCGACTATCGTATTAAAGAAAATGTTAAAACACTAGATGAAACTGATACAATTGATAATTTAAGACCGGTTAAATATACGAATAAACTAACAAATTCAGATGATATAGGTTTGATTGCTCACGAATTACAGGAATTATTTCCCTTTCTGGTAAATGGTGAAAAAGATGGTCCAAATTATCAATCTGTCAATTATATTGGACTCATTGGAGTGCTAATCAAAGAAATACAAGATTTGAAGGCGCGTGTTTTAAAATTAGAAGAAATAGAAGAAATAGAAAAAAAAGAAAAAATTGAAACAAACTTGTAATACTAATTTAAAGATATATTCAGAATACAAACCATAACATATTTACAAAATGTCTTTGACTTTACAGATTAACAACAGAGAGACCCGTGATAATCATATTCGTTTCTACGCTAACGGTCATAAATATGAGATTGTTACTGATCTAAGATCAAGATACACATCTGTCACCACTTGGAATAAGTCTTTATTTCCTAAGTTTGACGCCGATGCTGTGATTGCGAATATAATGAAGGGTAGAAATTGGAACCCTCAAAACAAGTACTGGGGTCAAACACCTGAACAAATCAAGGCCTCTTGGTTCTCATCAGGCGCCTCCGTTGCTGAAGCTGGTACCAATTTACACGAGCAAATTGAACAATTTATGAATAACACTGAGTTGCCTCCCGGATACACTCATAGAGACTTATTACAGCATTATAGAGCGAGTGAGGACCCTGTTGTTAGAGGCCCCGAGTGGCAATTCTTTTTGAAATTCCTTGAAGAGAATCCTGATTTGAAGCCTTATAGGACTGAGTGGATGATCTATCACGAAGATGCGAAGATTGCCGGATCCATTGATATGATCTATGAGAATCCCGATGGCTCTTTGTCCATCTATGACTGGAAGCGTTCTAAAGACATTACAATTGAAAATACGTGGAATAAGTTTGCTCTTAACCCACTTGTAGCACATATTCCTGACACGAATTTCTGGCATTACGCGCTACAATTGAACACATACAAGTATATTTTGGAGGAGAAGTATAGCAAACGCGTTCGTGAACTGAATTTGGTACGAATCCATCCGGATCATCCAGCGAAAACATATGACTTGATTCCAGTTCCGATTTTGACAAAAGAGTTGGATGAATTATTTTCAGAGCTTAAGAAGAAGAGTGTATAAAGCTTTTTACACCTTTTAACATTTCAAACGCCGACCCTTTGGTACGGCGTATTTTAATGTGAAAGGCAACTGTTATAAAAGCGACTATAATAAAATATAATAATAAAATAATAAAATAATAAAATAATAAAATAATAAATGAATTTAAATATTACAATACAAATAGATGTATTATAATATGATTACATTTCTACAATTTATGCTTATTGTTTTTTTATTTTCAAATAAAAAAATTCAAGCAAAAATGAGTGAATTATTCAAGGATATTATGAAATTTATAGATGATGCTTTTGAACACCGTGTTGGTGAAATTTACAATAATAGGTATATTGATACTGACCTAGAAGATGATGATGATGATGATGATGATGATGATGATGATGATGATGATGATAGTAAGGATAATGATTTAATAGATGATCTAAATGAAAATATATCTATGAAAATAGAAAACAATAAAGAAGTTGTAGAAGAAAACCTTAAGGAACAAAAAGAAACCAAATTTGAAGACAAATATTTAGAGAAATTTAAGGCTTTAAAGAACGAATACTACTTTTCAGATGCTGATAAACTGTTAGAAGAACAGAAGTATGATGAGCTTCTCAATATTTTCAACAGAGATAAAGAAAAGGGGTTAAGAGAAACAGGTGATAAAATAGATAAAATTCAACCAATTTTTAACAAGGGCGGACAAAACACACCAGAAGGCGTTGAACAACTAATAAGATATTACAATATTGAAGCTGAGTATGAAGATAATCCAGAAGATTATGACTTACAAGAGTTGATTGACGAACTGTCGGAGATTAGAGACGAAACGAAAAAAGAATATGATAAGTTTTTTAATATGACATTTTCTGAAGATGAGACCAAAGAAGCAGCGAAACAGCACGTTTTGGATAAGAAATTGGAAGGTTTCATTAACAACTATGTTCTTGAAATGACACCTCAAGGTAATGTGTATATGAGGTATAATAGCAGCAAAAAATCGTTTGAATATTTCAGCAATAACACAATACCATATCGATATTTGGAGCCACTGGGTCGCAAATATGTTTTAACATATTTCTGTAAACCACTGTTTATTGATATTGAAGATGAATTGAAGAAGGCGCAACAAAAAAAAGATGATGAAGAACAGTTGAAAAAAGAGAAAAAGGAGAAAAAAGATGAACTTGAAAGAGATGGAAAGGGTTCAAAAGAAAAAGACATTTACACCAAGTTAAAGTCGTATAATAATGATCCGACAACGGCAGCAATTATGAAGACAAAAAATAGACAAATGGGAGCAATCCCTTTGCCACCTCAAATACAGGCAAATTTACCGAATGTTAATAGTTCTGTGGCGCCTGAAAAAATGCTATTAAAGGAGAATGCGAATCGCTATACGTGGGAAGGCCGAATGTCAAATTTTTCACTCATAAAGAAGGTTGATAAGAAACATGTTGACAAGAATTATGAGATGTCGTTTGCTGACTTTAAGAAGATGCAGCAGCGCAAGTAGTAGTCTTTTCTTTTTCTTTTTCTTTTTCCTTGGTTCTTTCTTTAATCCAGTCATTGAACCCATTGCTTTTCAAAATATTAAAGGACGAACCGAGATGGTCTTTGGCGATAGCACACGCCTTCCTCTCAATGTCTGATAGTTGGTCCATATATTCGGCTACTAGTTGCTGTAAGTTTTGTTTATTACTCATTTTACAATATATATTATAAAATGATTAAGTAGGTATTCAAACAATTCAATTTTTATTTGTTTATTTCTTCAATCATATAATCTAATAAAGGTTGAAAAATAGAACGTTTATTGCTCGCTGTATATTTCCAATTATTATTTACTACTTTGGGACAATTATTACAAGTAATCATTTCATTTTTTGATAATATTTTTCCAACTTCATATATTATTGTTTCAGTTGGTTCTAAATATCGTTCGTCTTTATTTCTGTAATAAAACTCTTTACTTCGCTTGAAAGGACACCATCGTAACTCAATCATTTCAAGTTTCAAATATATTTTTGAAATTAATAACAAATCAATTGTGATTGATTTGAATGTATTTTTACACCATTCTTCTATTTTCTCATTTGTTATTTTTTCAGTTCTTTCAACTAAAACAAAATCTAAATATTTATCCATAATTTTAAGTTTTTCAAAATCAATTTGTTCCGTTATTTTTTGATTTTGTATAATATTTTGTTTTGCTGTTTCAATAATTCCATTACAAATAGAACACCAATCACAAGATAATAAAAACATCTCAGTATTTTGGTCTGCTTCAATGTCTAAAAAACAAACATTCTTATCTAAATTATGTAATGCTGGTTTTAGTGGATCAAAAAAACAAGACATTAGTAATTTAAGTAATGGATAATATGGTGCTATTTTCCAACCTTCTGTTTTGTTTTTCACAAATTGTGTATCTATTTTACCATATACACCAACACCATTAAATATCAGATATTTAAAAAAAATAATAGAAATTGTTAATAATATATTTTCCATTATATAAATATTTTATATTTTTTATTTACCAAATAAAAACACTCAATAAGTGTTTTATTTTAATACTTCATATCATTTCATATTATTTCATATAAACAATATTCGGCTGATTATTGCCAAAATATGTCGCCGAACAAACAATCCGACTATTTGTTAGTTTGACTTCACTATTATTCATCATATTTGTTAGTTGTGTATCTATTTGATACCCATTAGAAGTTAAAAATGAATACAAATCTGGTATTTCATTTGGTGTCATTAGATTGTTTCCACACGATCTCTGATTGTAATTATAATTGGAATTTGAAAAGCTGAGAAGACTTGATAGAGCTAGTCCGCAGCGCTGCATCGGATTACAAGGCCCTTCTCTTTGAAATGGCGACAATGGTTTCAAATTGATCCGTCTAACAAGCGCACCGAGCGGCCCTTCTGGCACGACATTTACCATTAAAATGTTTTTATAACACTGATTGTTGTAGGCACAAGTGTCTAAATACGGCTGCGTTGTAATTGTAAATGTTCTAGGCATCATTTTATTTACTTAGTGAAAAAAAAATTGAATTTTAGAAATACTTAAATAAATTAAGATATAACTATAACTTACACTATTTTATGCTCACCGATTTTAAACAAGAGACACACTTTAAAACTAATACAACTAACAAAATGGTACCTGGAAATAAGAATATTGTTTTTGAAATCGTCGACGATTTTGAAATTTTAGATGACATTTTTATTAGAAAGAAGGATAATGGAATCCCTTCAACCATTTTCCGGTTCAAATTCACTGAGAATTTTATGGAAGAGTTGAGTGACTTCTCCAAAATTCATCAATACGATCACAGAAAGGACTTCAAAGAGGCGTGGGTCAAGTGGACTGAAGAAAATGACGACCTTATTAATAAAGAGGTCCAACGTTTGCTTATGCTTGGCTATTCCAATGAAGAGGATATTGATGATAAGATGTTCAAGAGTGCTAGATATTACTTCAGAAAGAAGAGCACTGTCAGGTCCGAGCCCAAGCAGCGCAGACAATACATTGGTATTGATCACGAGATATTAGAAACAATGGATAGACACATTGTAAACAATATTTATAATGATGATTATAAACCAAAGACCGCATTTGTTATGTTTTGCAAGGAAAACGAAGACGTTTTGAAGCACTCAATTATGAAAATGTCTATTTCAGACGCGAAATTGATCCAAGATAAGATTAAGAAAACCTACAAAAATAGATATTTTATGTTAACTAATAAATAAAAACAAGTTCAAATAATATACTAACTAACAAAACCGATGGAAAAATCAAATAAACACGTATTTTTTTTCTTCCAAGATGAATCAGATAAAGACATTTCTAGTAGATCTTTAATTAAACGTTTTATTAGTTTAGATTTCTTAGGTCAAAATGAAATTAACATAACTAACAAAATCAAAAGCAGTTTGCCACAAATATGGGACAAATATTTCTACTTATTTGACGCTGTAGAGACTATGAAGCTTGGCGCATTGGACGATGATGCTTACCATTTACAGTCATTTAGAGCAGTCAAAGACGACGGATCGGCGCTAACATGGTACAAACCACGGCAACTCGTTTATATGGACGGCTATTTATTGTCTTTAAGTTGTTCTAGAAAATATATATTATTTTTGTTAAACTTTTATCGGCGACTACTTACAAGCATTGATTTGTTAGTTGCTAGTCAAGTTGTTCATAATAATATTGGCTTCAAAAGTATTGTTATTGATAACTCTTCTGAAACACCTATACTAACAAATTTTCGGTTTGGATTGGATATAAGTTCTAAATTACATTTTAAACAGTTTTTCATTCAATACAGTCCAGATCGGAGTCAATGGCCTCTTGAAATTCACCTGTTGTGCTATTTACAAACTAACAAATTGGAGGGATTGTCATTCCATAATATTGAATTAGTGGTTAAGAGCGTTGTTAATGAGAATGTATATTTGAAGACATTTGGCCCAAAAATTGTTGATGAATACTTGGAATCTGGTCTTGTATATTTTTCCAGGTTTATAAACAAGAGCGTAGATTGGATTGTTGCCGATATGCTACAATATGCGGCGACTTGGGACAATTACGCGCTTAGCATTTGCTATTTAAAGATTGTAATTGATCTTTATTCAAAAGCTTTAAACAATAGTAGTACTAAAAATAAGGGGAAGAAGAGTAAATTTCTTATACAATTTATGCGACTATTAGTTACTAATATTCATAGCAATCCTTTAAAACGACTTTTGGTAAAGGATACAACTAACAAATTTGATCTATTAATGGAGGAATCTAGCTTAGATGAGCTTTATTTGTTAGTTGTACAGTGCTAAAAGTAATGATAAATAATATCAAATATTTGGATATTATTTATTTATTTTTAATGTAATAGAGTTTAACGCCTACTTCTTCTGGATCCACGCTTCTTAGATCCGCGCTTCTTGGAACTGCGTCTCTTGACAATACGTCTTTGCTTACGACGACGACCACCACTCATATTACTACTACTACTGCTGCTGCTACCACTGCTACTACTACTGCTGGTACTACTGGTAGAATTTTGTTTACTACTCCTTTTAGCCTTTTTACCACCATATTGACTCTGACTCTTGCTCTTATTCATAGGCATAGAAGGCATAGAAGGCATAGAAGATATTTCATTTCCTTCGCCGCCCATCTGACCTCTCTTCCACTCCTTCTTTCTAGCCGAGGCGCGCTTCATCGCATCGGAATAGGAGATTTGTTCCTCGTGTTGGACCTTCTTGACGAAAGCCACCCACGAACTCAACATCTTGTTACCCTTGCGAGTTTTGCTCTTTTTGGAGCCCTTAAAACCTCGTCGGCGACTGCGGCGACGACCACCAATCCTGTAAAATTCGTCTTCAGTAATTGTATTATCTGGCTGTACAGTTTTAAATTCATCATATTTATTAATTTCATCAACGCTAGCTGTTGCTGGTGCTGTTGCTGCTGCTGTTGCTGCTGCTTCTTCTTCTGTTTGTGCTGCTCCCATATCTGCTGCTTCTGCTTCTTCTGCTGCTGCTCCTGGTACATTTGATCCTGTTTCGCTCATATTTTCTATACAATATCCGCATATAATATTTTAAAATTGAATTAGAAATTCACTAAATAAATCATATTATAAAATAATGGGAAACTTTTTCAAAATGTCAAATAAAGTAAGAGACGAAACTTCAACTATTTTGTTGCCTAATTCCAATATCGTGTTTACGAGATATTTGTATTTAAAGGACGAAGTCAAATTGGCGCTCTTAGTAAGCCTCCTAAAGAAAAGCGACGACGCTATATTCTGGGCCTACGAATTGTATTATAGCGGCTTCAAAATAGAGTTGTTTGAATTCATCTGGAACATATATTATGTGTTTTACGCCACGCTAAATCCCAGTTTTGAGGCGTATTTGCTAAATAAAAGGAATGAAATGTTAAAGGACGAAAAACTTGTTAGTGCGATTGTTCAGGATCTTATTATTCGCCCCTTTAATACGGATGTATTCTTCCTAAATGTCATTTGTAAGACGTTTGAGATTGAGTGTAAATATAAAGAGGTTGATGAAAATAATAAAAAAAAATGTATGCTTTATACTAGCCACCTATATGACCAATTAATGATCTGGATTGACACGTGTGATTACAAAAGTATCGCGCAATTTATCCTAAATGACAAAAATGTCAAGAATAAAGGAAATAAAAATAATCTAAATCCAATATTTACCAATGAATACATATATGGTTACGCAATAGATGCGTTTTTGTCAACATTTGCGGGCTTAAAACTCGCCAAAAAACGGTTGCTAAAAGAATTCGGTAATAGCGACAAATCGGATCTTATATTGCTCGCTAAAATAATGACACTGTTCTCCATCAAAGACAAGCTCGTAAAAGGCAAAAACTTCTATATTACGATTAGTCCGGAGGAAATCGTCCAGTACGAGACGATAGATGCTAATAATGATTTACGTGCCTATCGCATTTTAAAGACGGCGTGTATTTGCGGCATAGATGATTTGAAGCATTTGTCTCTCTTTAAATTGGAACGCGATAAACTGAATAAATTAAATATAAAATTGGTAGATTTATATAATAACAAATGGCTGTATCAGGCATCGTTTTCGCCACTGTGGTTTGACAGGATAAAGAGTCATAGAGGTTATGTAGATTATATAAATCAGAAGGTGGAATTCGTGGACGAAGATCTACAACAGTCGTTCTTCGCAAAATATGGTTACGAGCCGGATGAGCAGCCGACAAATGTTAAGGAAAAGTCAATAATGGCAATAGAAAAGGTAAATAATTGGACCACATTTTACAACACGTATAATCAGAACAACTTGTTCAAAATAGATGAAGATGAACTGGAGGAACTTAATGGAGATAAAATCCACCTTTTCCACCTTTGAAAAGGTGGAGTCAAACATTCAATATTTAAAAAAATTGTTTCAAACTAAACCCATAACAGAACCATTGGGACACTTATAAAAATTTTATTTTTTGTTTGGCTCCACCTTTCTTAAAGGTGGAAAAAATTGAATTATAAATTTACTAATAAAAAAATAGTATAAATATAAAATAGCAAAATGGTAAAAAATACTAATGGAGGAAGTAAATCTAAGGGTTTCGCCCGAAAGCACGCAAATAATAATAATAATAATAACAATGATGTAAGAGTTGTTGAAGAAGTCGGTGAAATATATGCGGTCGTCACTAAGATGTGTGGTGGCGGTATGTTCCAGTGCTACGGTATAGATCACGTAGAGCGCCTATGCCATATTCGCGGCAGTTTCTCAGGCAGAAAGAAGCGCGATAATATTGTCGTCAATGGCGGATGGGTTCTAATTGGTATCCGTGAGTGGGATAAGAAAGAAGAAGAAGCGCAAGAGAGTTCTTCATCTAAAAAGAAAGTAAAATTGCCGCAATGTGACTTATTGGAGGTCTACAATGACAAAGACAGAGAAAAGTTGATGGCCACTGTGAAGGAAAATTGGAAGATTTTGATGAAGCATGACCCAACTCGTATTGGTTTTGACGAGGATGAAGAAGTTATTGCGTTTGGACAGACGGAAGAAGACGACAATTTTGGTTTCAAGTTTGCGACTGCTGCTGAAATTGAACGTGACGCATTGTTAAACCTGATTAAGTCATCGGCAACAGAGAAGGTTACATTAAATTCTGAAGGCGATGCTCAATTAGATGAGCTTATGGTCTCAATTGACGAACTTTAACTTATAAACACAAATTAAATAAGTTAGTAAAAATAAGATAAATAAAAACACAATATAATAGATGGATAAACGTTTATTTTCAGATGAAACATTATATTGTGAAGGTTTATTTAAGCCAAAATTAAGAGGAAAGATACATTTATTCTCATTGATCCTTTTTCCCTTTGTATGCTGGCATTTATATGAGGGAGTAGGCGGGTTTACGTACCCTTTTTTTATTAGTGCTATAAATTTGTTAGGTAATTTATTTTGTTTTACTATAAGCGGATTATACCACGTATTTGATTGGTCTTTGGAAAATGAAATAAAAATGCAAAAATTTGATCATTTAAGTATATCATTGTGGTCTATTTGTATGATGTTTCCAGTGGCGTTTTTATTATTTCCACAAAAAAGTGGCAAAATATTTATAACTGTTACAATTATAGCGTGTATAATTAACTGCATTTGTATTTATACGTCGAACCCATCACTGTTTTGCTCGTGTCTTGTTCCATCTTCAATCTTATTATTTGTCAATTTGTGCTACAAATATATGACAACTTGGGAATTTATATCAATGATAGCTGTATTTATTTCTCAGGGTTTAGGTGTATATGTATTAGCATCCAAAATTGATTTTGAGTTTATTGATTTTACCGTATTTGGATACCACGAGTTTTACCATGTTATGTCAATAATTTCAGCCTTTTTTATTTATCAAATTAGTTATAGTGTGGCAGTTCGTTACAAGGAGATAAAACATAATGAAGAACTTGTGGAAGCTAATGATTTGAAATAAGATAATTTTAATTAACACTTAATAATTAAAATCATAAAAATTCTGCCTCCTGTAAATATATATAACGTGGGGTTTTTATTATTTTTTAAGGAATAATACAGAACTATATTCTATTGCTGTTAGGAGACAAATATATACACTGATTTGTCTTTAAATTGCTTTTTAACAAATATATTAGCGGCCTTCAATAATATATATATTAAACCTACTTAAAGAAAACATAGCGATCAAATAATATATATTAAACCTACTTAAAGAAAATTGTCCATTTATAGTATAACCTGTATATTTTATAAGCATATATAAATAATAATATAATGAGCAAATCAAATCGTTTTATAAGCACAAATGGTAATAGTAGCACAAATGGTAATAGTAGCACAAATGGTAATAGTAATAGGTTTAGCATATTAGATGAACCTAGTATACCAAAAGACAATACAAATATAAGGAGAGAAAGAGGATCCAATTCATTTTCAAATAGTAGAGGCAATTCAAGATTTGAGTCGTTGAAGGATGAACCAATTTTGGAAGCTTCAAGGGTAAACGATAGTATGAGTAACAGGGTAAACGATAGTATGAGTAACAGGGTAAACGATAGTAACAGGGTAAACGATAGTAACAGGGTAAACGATAGTATGAGTAACAGGGTAAACGATAGTAACAGGGTAAACGATAGTAACAGGGTAAACGATAGTAACAGGGTAAACGATAGTAACAGGGTAAACGATAGTAACAGGGTAAACGATAGTAACAGGGTAAACAATAGTATGAGTAACAGAGGCAATTCATTTAGACCTGCTACTGTAAAGAAGGTTGAACCAATTATTCAGCCTCTTATTATAAAAGAAGGCGACTTTCCTGATCTTCTTTCATCTTTTCCAAAGAAAATTGAAAATAGTCTAAATAAATGGGCAGCAATTGTCAAAAAAGAAGTGGTAGTAGAGGTTAAAGAATCAGAAGAAGAAGTAAAAGTGGCGCCTGGATGGGTATGTATTAGAAAAAATCCAAAAACAGGCAAAACAGAGACGATTAAGGGCCCTTTAACAGATGAACAAAAGAAATATGAACGCCTTTGCTATCTTAAACAGTACGACTTTAAATACAATATGTTCAAGACTATTGAGCGAATGTCAGAAAGGTGGGATAAATACAAAGAGCAATTTGATGAACAATATGGTCAAGACGCATACAAAGAAAAATATGGAACAAATGACGATGACAATGACGATGACGATGACAATTATGAAGTAGATAGTGACTCCGAATACGAATATGAATAAACTATTTAGGTTTAAAAATGTATTGTATTATATGATGCCATATTAATACAATAAATGAATACAGAAAATAATGAAGAAATAAAAGAAGGTGATTTAGATTATGATTTTGTTGATCTAGATACAACTTGGATAAACGAATTTGAAGCACTAGAGAAAGATTATAACAGTTATTACAATGAAGATCTCGCATTTATATACATTAATTATGTATATATTAACAACAAAAATGAAATTATTAACATTTCAAAAGAAAAATACTTATTTAAAAAGCCTGGGCTCTTGTCCAAAGAAGAATTAGTCGGCCTAATTAAACACAATACAATACACAATACAGTGAAATATTCACTTTTGTCGTTATTAAAATACAATATTGATTTTGAACCAATAAATTTAAAAACTTTTTTACGATCCAAAGACAAGCATATTGGCAGTAACTATCTTAAATCTATTTCCAATATTGACACTATTGTTTTTGAGAAATCAATATCTTTGTTTCACGATATTAACAATTTATTTATTATTTTTATTGATAAGTCTTCGTCTTTTAACAATTCAACAAATTTATCTCTTATTAAACACAGACAAATGACGAAAAGAGTATATATACACGATTATGTTAATAATAAAAAAAGAACAAAACGTAATCTATTTAAAGAGATTACATAATATTATAGTATCATTAAGACAAAATGGCAGCAATTATCGGAGCACTTGACAACTATACTTCTTATCAAATCGGTGAAAAGGGGCACTTGGAACACGCTTGGTCTACAGATATTCGTGAACGCATTTTACAATTGAGTTTCCAATTAACGAGGACGAAGGATGTCGCTGTATTAGCGTGGCCTACAGCTAGATTAATAACCGAATTACAAACTGAGTACAAGAATGGAATAATTTTAAAGGAAGTATATGTTGAATATATGGTGCTCCTTTATAAGATGGTTGGTCATACTAGAGACATTATTGACGGTAAGGGAGAATATTCGTTATCATATATGCTTTTGAATACGTGGGCCATTTTTAACTTGGATTTGGCAAAGTTTGCTTTGAAACAGTTTGTTTTAAACGATGATCCTGATGTTCATCCTTACGGTTCCTGGAAAGATATTAAATATCTTTACAAATATTCAAAGGGAGCAGATGCTCTCGTCTCTTATGGAATCCAATTAGCGAATGACCAACTGAGACGAGATTTAACTTTAGAAAACCCATCGCTACTTGGTAAATGGGTACCACGTGAGAAGTCACAGTTCGGAGATTTGTTTTCGCTAATGGCTTCGGATTATTTCTCTAATTATTTAGCAACAGCGAAAACTGATGAGGCAAAGACCAAGGCACTTCTTAAGGCGAAGATGGACTATCGTAAGGTAATTTCAGGTCTGAATCAGAAGTTGGATACGACACAAATCAAGCAATGTGCTTGTCACTGGTCCGATCTTGTGCCAGAAAAGCAGACATCTATTACAATGCACAAGCAGAAACAGGCATTCTTGAATTTGAAGAAGAATGGGGAACAACGGTCTGATCTAGATGACCGGATTAAATGTGGCGAAAAGTTTACAGAGTATGCTGGAAAAGCGGCCAGAAATGAGGTTACAATCAAGGGGAAAAGAATCGGATTAAATGATTTCACTAAGGAAGCACTAAATCTTATTACTTACAATAAAAAGAATGGTCCCGAGGCGCAAATTTTGAACGCGCAATGGACGAATAACTCGCTACAAACGGGTGCGCTTGGTAAGATGATTGCGATGGTTGATGTTTCTGGGTCAATGGATGGTGATCCGATGAATGCCGCGATTGCTCTTGGTATTCGTGTCGCTGAGAAGTCAATGCTTGGTAAACGTGTTCTCACTTTTAGTGCGTGTCCGACTTGGATTAATGTAGAAAAGTGTGCTAATTTTGTAGAGATGGTGGATGTAATTAAACACGATTCTAATTGGGGGACGAATACTAATTTCTATGCTGCGCTAAATATGATTTTGGATGCGATTGTCGCAAACAAGTTGAAGCCAGAGGATGTGGAAGATATGGTTTTGGCGATCTTTTCGGATATGCAAATAGACGACGCATATGATGACCGGAGTGGTAGTATGGAGACAATGATGGATAAGATTGAGAAGAGATATGTGGAAGAGGGCACCAAGTTATGGGGCAAGCCATTCAAGGCGCCACATATTCTCTTTTGGAACCTGCGTTCAACCTCAGGTTTTCCCGCTCTATCTTTACAGAAAAATGCGTCTATGATGTCGGGATTCAGTCCAGCGCTTCTAAATCTGTTTTGCGAGCAGGGACTAGAAGCGCTTCAAGCTTGTACACCTTGGTCTTTATTCCAAAAGTCGTTAGATAATCCTAGATACCAGGTTTTAGAAGACGAAATCCGACGATTTTTATCAAAATAAAATTGATTTTTGTTTTTAAAAGCAATAAGCAATTATAACTAACAAACTAAATGTTTTACATAGCATCAACCCGTTTTAACAATGAGACATATCAATCTAATCGTGACTATAGAAAAAAAGTTGATATGCCTGTTATTTATGGGACCAATATTAAAGTTCAAAACAAGTATGATCCGGGGTCAATCCTCTTTGTAATTGAGATGAACAATGATGAGAACCGGATTGAAGGAATTGGACTCATTCGTAACACACTTGTCGCAGATAAGCGGCACAATATTTATGAAAACACAGATTATAACCGCTTCATTTATCGTGGCGACTATTGGTTAAGTCGGCAACAACTAGATGATTCAGACGCTGAATTAATAGAAATATGCGATTTAGTATTATTCAAAGGCAAGTCACATTTGAAACGGCAGTCAGGTATCTCTGTTCTAACGAAGCAGCTGTTTACTAATTGGGATTACACGCTTGAAAAGATGAAGAGCAAGATCAAAGGAGCGTTTGTTGGCGCATTTAAGTCAGAAAATAATATATTGGAAAACAACTTAAAGAGCCTAGAAGACGTATAAATTCAGTTAAATACATAGTTTATATTATTTCATAATAATATGAACGCTAACACATTTGATTTTAATATAAATAATTATTCAATTAATGATTTAGAAAAATTCTTGGATTTGAAAAATGGTTATACTGACGAAAAAATAGATAATAAAATAACCAATTTTACAAAGAAGATCAACAACATTTCTGATACTTCATTTAAAAACAAACTAACACATTTTATTGGAGAAGTTAAAGACAAACTAGTGAATGACAATGATAGTCCCAATAAATTGAATGATATTGACGACCTTAATCCAACCAGTCCTAAAAATGATATTATTTCAGCCGGATCTACCTATGTAATAGATAACAACAAATCCAAGAAGACGTCTAATAATGTCCAACAAGTATTCTCAACTGAAATCGCGAAGGGAACAGTTACAACCTTGAAGAAGAAAACTACTGAAACTACTTTTTGTATTAATTCACTATTTCGTGATACAAACAGCACATCAGCTACTGATTGTATCTACAATTTACCTTATGTGTTTAAGAATGTTACATCTATGGAAGTTGTTTCAATGGAGATTCCTCAAAGTATTTTTCTTTTCTCAGAAAGAAACGCTTCAAATACCATCTATTTTAAAGAATATAGCGGCATTGATCCTTATAATCCTCTACAAGGACTAGTAACTTTACCGCCGGGTAATTACAAAACAGGTTCATCTCCCGACTTAATTTCAACGCTTGAAACAGAAATAAACACTCAATTAAATACCGGTAATCGGTTTACAGTGTCGCTAAATTTAACTACTAACAGAATAACAATTACAAATTCTACGTTCATTTTTGAAATGTATATTGTTTATCCTGGAACAAATAAACAAATTAGTAAAACAATGGGATGGACACTAGGTTTTAGACAACAATCTTATACAAATCAACTAACATATACAACTGAATCTATTTACAATAATACTCCAGCTAATTATTTATATTTAGAAATTAATGATTTTAATGTACAATATGCGGCAACTCAGGTAATTGGACTATTTTCAAATAGCTTTTTAGATAGCAATATTATTTCTAAAATTTGTTATACAAATAGTACAAATTATACTTCATATGATACGATTGTGTATGATGGAAAATATGTAATAGGTTCTCCTAGAGAATATTTTGGTCCTATTCATTTACAAAAAATAAATATTAGATTGTTAGACCAATATGGCACTGTTGTTGACTTAAATGGTCTAGATTTTTCAATTACATTAAGACTCAAGATTTTATATGATTTATAAAGTTTATAAAAGGAAAACATTATAGAAAAATAACATTAATTATTATATGTCTGCTGATTTAAATGTTAATAATTATACTATTTCCGAATTATTGGAAATTCTAGAACTAGATGATCCAACTAGAAATGATATTATTGATAAAACAAACGAGTTAATTGACCGTTTTACAGATGAAGACAATGAAGGAATGGCTGCTTTTTTTACTAATATACAAGACAAATTAGTCCAGTATATTGATGATTTGGATGAAGGTGGTGATCCAGAGGATCTAGAATGGGCACCTGATATAAGTCAGGGTGTAGAATGGTGGCAAAATGAAGCACTTCCGCAAAAGAACAATCCAGTTCAAAAAGACAAGATTACTGAACGCAAGCAGAAAATTGACGTTTTTGATACAGGTCAAGTACCTATGAACAGAGAACAACTAGGTGTTAACAATAATTTCAATTTACCCGTTGCTCAGGACGTTCTAAATCCGAATCTAGAGAATGTTACGTCGCGTTTTGTCAATTTAGACAGTCAATTTAGACAAGCTGCTGACAAATCAGCAACTGATTATACACTGGATTTGTCTGATCCACTGACAAATACACTTTCTATACGTTTGTATTCAGTACAAATCCCATATACGTGGTATGTGATTGACACGCAATATGGTAATACGTGTTTCTGGATTATTATTCCTTATAATGGCAAGGAATATGAAGTGAAAGTGTCATTAACACCGGGAAATTACACTATCACATCATTTCAAAGCGAGTTTATTGCGGCGATTGGCGACGCTGGTATAACATACCCTATATCTCCTCTTCCTCCTAACCTTCTTCCGCTAATATCCATTAATCCAAGCAATGCCAAAGTCACTATTAATTTGAATGGATGGCAATATAATGATCCTGATGATGGGTTTATTCCGATTAATGGCATTGACGAAGCTGATTTTGGAGCATTTGATATCAATACAAATCCATACTTTGTCTTTTTTGACTTTAATGGGCAACGTACTTGTTCCTATAAATGCGAAAATAAGGCGACAACTATTAATGGCACACTTGGCTGGATAATGGGATTCCGACTACCCGTTTTACCTATTTTTACAGCACCTGGAAACACAGCGGTTGCTGTTATTGACTTATATGGATCCAAGTATTTCATCTTAGTCTTGGACGATTACAACCAGAATCACATTAATAACGGTCTAATTACAATCACAGAGACGTCTAAAAAGCTGGCAATGCCTTCTTATTATAATACGAGTCAGCCTTATATTTGTGTACCGAATTCACCTAATCCAATTGTAAATGCTCTTAGCAATGCGACAACTGGATTAATAGAAGCAGATATATTTGGCCTAATGGATAAATTAGATACGGGTACAGGACAACGGCCAGTTTTACTACCATCGGCGCCTCGCACACTAACAAATGCGCAACTATATACTATTAATGAAATTATGAAAAACCGCGAACAGAATACGACCTTTAGAGGCAAAGCGCCGACAAACACGGATACTTTTGCTCTGATACCTATTAAAAAGGGCAGTATGAACACGGGTGACTTGTATGTAGAGTTTGGTGGTTCAATGCAAGACAATAAACGTGTCTATTTTGGACCAGTTAATATTGAGAGAATGCGTGTCAGATTGGTTGATGATCGTGGATACACGGTGGATTTACACGGTGCCGAATGGTGTTTTACAATGGTTGCTGAATTATTATATCAATATTAAGTATATTATGGACAAATTTTGTTATATAATGGACAAGATTGTTGGTGTAGGTCAAATAGACACATTCAATAAAAAGAATAACCCATTTAATATGAGTACTATTTTTGAGTTAATAGGATTTTCTGCTCCACTCTTAATGGTAATGATATCTATCGTATTGTTCCGAAATAAGCGCAAATATATGAGTTATTTGATTTTTGGTTATATTTTATGTGATATTTTAAATATTTTGTTGAAATTTATATTGAAAGAACCGCGGCCTACTAATGATTGGCAATTATTACAATTAGGAATTACACATAGTAAACGATTTTCATTTGATATATATGGAATGCCATCCGGTAATGCTCAATCTTGTGGATTTTTATTGGTATTTACAGCGCTAGTATTGAATGATCCCTTTATTACAGGTATTTATGCTGTTTTAACATTGATAACTATGTATCAGAAGTATTTATACGAAAATCATTCTATTAAACAGGTTGTAGTAGGTCTCTTTATTGGAGTTGTGTATGGATATTTACTCTATTTTGTTGCGACAAAGAACCTTATTGGTAATATAAAGAGACGACCCGATGATGATGGACCTTTGTAATTAAATAATATTTGTAATTATTATAACCAAATGTTTGGAAATACTATACTAACAATTCTTTTAGGCGCATTTGCCGGTGTATTGGGAGGCGCATTAGGACAATCTGGTGCTGAAACCATATTACCCGGTCTTCTAATTCTCGGCCTTGTGCCTGATTTCAAAACCGCCGCGGGCACAACTTTATTAACAATTTTGCCCCCTTTGTCTCTTCTTGCGATTATTCAATACTATAAACGCGGCCAAGTACAAATTATGACGGGTGTCATCTTGATGATCGCATATTTCTTCGCTGCTTATGTTGGCTCATTACTTACTAAAAATGTTGAAAATTCAAACCTTGAATTAATTGCTGGTGTTTATTTCATTATTATTGGATTGTTCTTCATTTGGAACTCATATACAGGCACTTATGGTGAAAGTGCTTCTAATAAACACATCAAGCCAGTATCGCATAGCAGCGGGTTTAGAACCTTGACTGATTACTTTCATGGTAATAAAAAATAAAAATAAAAATAAAAATAAAAATAAAAAGTAAGAAAATTCGTTATGGTTTATATAATATATTATTTGTATGAATATAATATATAATGTCTTTTTTACAATTTAATGTACCATCATGTAAGGGCTGGATACCGCCTGGACCCAGTAATCCGACAATTACCAGCTTATCTGGATATTATAGCCCCGCAGGTGCTACTATTTTATTATCCGTTTTTGGAACCAATTACAGACCATTTTCTGTTGTCAAATTTGGCACCTTCTTTCCTACTACATATTTCATTTCTACGCAACAATTGGAAATGTATGTGCCTACATCCATTGTAGCAGGGACATATCCGGTCCAGGTTTTCAATGACGGGGTCGGTTCTAATGTAGTGAATTATACTTTGGATCCTAGTGGTGGTCCTACAGGGTCAACTGGACCGACGGGTCCTAGTAACGGACCTACGGGTGATACGGGGTCTACGGGGTCTACTGGATCTACTGGAGATATTGGTCCAACTGGATATACAGGGTATACAGGTAACACGGGTCCAACTGGTGATACTGGACCAACTGGTGATACTGGACCAACTGGACCTGGAATAACCAGTTTTACAATAACTTCAAATGCCTTAGGAACAAATAGCTGGACTTTTAATATTCCTGCTTCATATGGAAGAGCATATACTTATTCTTTATATACAGATACAACCTCTACTACTACTGTAGCAACAGGACAATCTAAACCTATGTTTGGATATCCAACTATTAATGGGAGTTTTATATTAGCTACTGGGTTAGGAATATTACAATATTATCGTTCTACTTCTTCCTCAGCAATTACTTATTGTTCTGGGTTTCAGGATAATTATACAATAACGGCGAGTGGTTCTGCCTATATGATGAATGTTATAAGTGTTATTGGTACGACTACTTTAACTTGGAGTTATTCTACAAATGGAGTAAATGATGGTGGGGGGTGTCCTCCTCAAGCAAATTCTCAATTTACAACAACTTACACAATAACTTCAAGTAGTTCTGTTGCGAGCTGCTATCTAAAATTAGTCGGAATTATTGTTGCGCCTTAGTAGATTTATTATTTTATTTTATTATATAAAATAACTTGATAAGAATTTGAGTTACCTACTCATAATTTTTGGCAGCTGGATGGACGATTTAAAGATATTGAATATGTTTTTATCACCTAGTTGTGATAAATCTTTACACACAGGTTTTTCACCACCCTTCATATTCTTTATTGTCTTTTTACCTCTTCTTCTCTTTTTAAAATTGTTAGTATGTCTTCTTTTTGTTGCCATTATATACTTTATATATTATATATTATATATTATTGGAATAATATATAGTATGAACTATACGTTTTATTTAATAATTATGTTTTTGCTCTTTACCATTGTATTTGTAACCTATATGGATCTCATTGGATACAGTATCTTTGGATTATTTACTCAAATTAAAGGAAAAAAGGTTACTGTACCCGGTAATAAACCAACAACTGATAAGCATTCGTAAAATTCCACGTTAGATTCCTCTTATTGTTATCTGTGGAACCCAAGAATTGCCATTTGAAGTCCGAGTTGATATGTCTTTTCCAGTCCATTTTAACTAGCCTGTGAAAACTCATACCATCATATGCCATTTCCTTCTTTTCACACGTTAAAGTAGAGCAAAAATGTTGCTTACTCGTGTCTCTGATTACCGCGCTATCTAGCGCATATTTGTGTCCATTTAGATCAAAGCTGATTGCTTTATTTGTCACCTTTTCCTTTGTGTCGGAATTGTCGTTAAAGAACTCAATAATAATCACGTGAGGTAAATTTTTTGCTTGTTCTAATACTTGTTCCTTCCACCTTTTATTAGCATTTGAAATATAGATCATCTGTAGCGCCTTGTTGTTCAAATAATTGATCAAGCTCATATAGTATCGCATCGGATTACCAGCCTCATTGATGTCTTTGATATACGGTAATCCGGACTTATAATCATGAGGTATAGCGGCATATATCTGATGAATCACCGCGTTTGTATTAAGCGTATAAGCATATTTGCTGCCTGTTAGACACGCGTCAATCGCATAATTTAGAAGAGCGAAACCGTTTTTCAACTTGTCATCACTAATGACTTGACCATTGGACTGCTTGCCCTCAATCATTAGCTGTCGGAAAAAGTGGAAGAATTTGCGACCCTTGTCACTAACAAAAAGGGTCACAAACATTGTATTAAACCAGCAATTGGCTAGCGACTGAATCGGCGGCACTATTTTGCTAGGATTGATGTGCTTGTTGGCTGCTAAATTACGTAATAAGAACTTTTTGGCTTCCGGTGAATCGTAATCGTGGCAATATTTGCCATATATAAAGCCAGGAATTCCTATTTGGAGAGGTTCTTCTAGCAAAAATGCCTTGCTATTGTTACAATTGTGGACATCTTTTCTTTGAACAGACTCTAACAAGACTAGATCTTTGTTGACAGACGGACTATAGGAACTAGCTGGATCTATCATTTTTAACTGTTTGTTAGTTGTTTCGTCATCAATCTCTTGGCTTAATTCATTTATATTTTTTGGTGTCAAATTAGGAAGAAGTAACACATTTTGTGTTACATTTGATGTTCTAGTCTTAGTCTTAGTCTTAGTCTTAGTCTTAGTCTTAGTCTTAGTCTTAGTCTTAGTCCTAGTCCTTGTTTTAACCTTCTTTTTAGTAGGTTTTGTTCTTGATTTTACCCTTTTATTACGAGTTTTTTGTTTCTTATTTTTATTTTTTCTCTTTGTCTTATTTTTACTCATATATATTAATCAAATATAATTAATTAATTTTAAAATGTTAAAGTTTGAAATGCTGTTTCATATAATTGCCTAGTTGTGTAGAAACAAAATTAGACTTGACATTGTTATAATTTTCAACAAATATTGGTGATTGAACCATATTAGTAATGAACTTATCCAGTTTTTGTTCAATTACATCAGCGTCGTTTTGACTCAATGTTGTGTCATTTTCTACAAAATAGATGATAGATGCTATTTTTTGTAATATAGAAGATGTCACTTGCTGTTCTTCTGTATAAAGACGTTGTCCAACGGGTGCTTGTTTGTAATTCAATGGCCTGAACATTTGATCATAATAATAATTCATTTTAGGATTGGTTTCAAAATAAGTTGTAATGGATTCAAATAAGTCATCAAACATTTGCTCGTAAATTTGTATTTGAGAATCTTTTTGACTTGCGTTAAATGTATATACTTGTACTACAATCGCAAAACTAGAAAACAAAATGGATAACGCTGTTAGTAGATTTAAAAGAGATCTATATTTGGCATTTTGATGTATGTTACTATTCCAAACAGCAATAATTGTAATAATTGATATTAAAAATAATAGGAATACATAATAATAAATATTTAACATATATATTAATCTGATATTTTTACTTTGTTAAATGTTTTTGTTAGTTTGTTAGTTTGTTAGTTTGTTAGTTTGTTAGTTTGATAAAATGAAATAAATAATAAAAATAATATTTGCTTACATTATGGGTGCCAGTGTATTACCTGTAACTGTACATAATGGAAAGGTTTTTTTGCTATTTGGGAAGGAGCGGGACATTGATTCTAACCCGGGTTGGTCTGATTTCGGTGGCGGTACTGATAAGGGCGAGACCTTTATAGAGACAGCGGTTAGAGAAGGTGGCGAGGAGCTAACTGGCTTCATTGGATCGTCTGACGATATTCGCAAGCTTTTGAAAAAGTATGGCACTGTAAACGTTGATTATTTGAGTAAGGGCTACAGCACATATCGGTGCCATATTTTCCCGATGGCTTATGATGAGAAGCTACCGTTTTATTACAACAATAATCAGCGCTTTTTACAGAAGCGCTTGAATCCTGCTGTCATTCGCGATACCAAAATATTTGAAAAGACACAAATACAGTGGTTTGATATTGAAGAACTGGGTAAACGACGTAAAGAATTTCGTGATTTTTATCGCAATATTATTGACTTGATAATAGGTAAGAAAGCAGAAATCATTTCTTTTGCTAAGAAATCATTGTCTAAAACAAGAACTTTTAGAACTGTAAGAAAAGGTTCAAAAAAAAGAGGAAAAACTAGAAGAAGAACTAACAAATAATCTTGAAATTTAAAAATTGAAAATTAAAATATTATAATAAATTTATTTAAACCTATATTATAATATTACAGAAATGATGACACAAATGTTGTTAATGTTCTTACTGTTTTCGTCGTTTGCTTCGGTTTTATCTTTAGGTCTTTCAAGTGAAAAGTTCAATCAGCTATCCTTTTCAGGTGGCGGCTCATTCGGTGCCGTTGAGATTGGCATTTTGAAACGTATTTTGGAGACGGATAACAAACAATACGACTTGTATACGGGTATTTCAGCTGGCGCTTTGAATTCCGGCTTCTTATCCTACTTTAGTGACTTGAAAACCGGTGTAAAGGCCGTAGAGAAGATATATGCTCGTATACACAACCTGATGATTTACAATGTGTTTCCTCCGACTGGCGTGTCGGTTCTAAATACGGATCCCCTATTTAACACATTGTCTAGCATTATTGACAATATGCCGAATGAACCCGTCGTAAATACGCTGATTGGTGCTACCAATATGTACAGCGGGAATCTGGATGTATTCTCATTTGAAGACAATAATGATGCGAACAAGGTGCTATTGTTGATGTCGTCATCTGCGATCCCGGGTGTATTTCCACCGATCAAGTACAACAGTCAATTGTATGCTGATGGTGGCACATTAAGCAACGAATTGCTACAGGTTAAGGGAAATACAGGAAAATATATTAACATCACTTACATCACGCCGAGCCAAGGTTACACCTATAATGATGACCCAATTGAAACCTTGAAAGAGATGCTGATGCGTGTATTCAAAATAGTGAGCAGCAATTTCAATAACCCGGTTGTCACATTGAACCAGAATTGTGATCAACCGGTTGGCGAAATCAACAAGTATTTTGTTAGTTCGGAGTATTTGAAAGACTATAATTCGCTCAATTTTGATAATGGCCAAGAACTGATTGACATTGGATATAAGTATGCGCAGAAGCAGAAGTTGAAGCTTTGCTAGGTGAAACATTATTCTTAACTTTATTTTACTATATAAAGTTAAGTTAAAAATTTACACATTTATGTGGTGTAAATGAGAAAAGGTGTAAACATTTTTTTAGTACGTCAAGGTAGGTATAGGAAATTTTGCTGTAGCAACTTGACCTCCAACAATAGCAATAACAGTAGCATTAAAACCGAGGCCATAGAGACCATCAGTGATTGATCCGTCCTTTGCTTGCTTCAACAAGACAGCACTATTATAAACCTTATTGATAGCGTCATATGTCCATTGGTAGTTAGCCGCCGGGTTCATACCTTGGATGACCACTTGGTTAGCACCTCCACTGGTCATATAAGGAGCAATACCAAATAGTGTGGCAAGTGCTGACTGTGAACCAGCATCAACTACAACAGTCAAAGAAAATGTCGTTTGTGTTTCTGTTACTTGAATAGATGTAATCTTCGGCTTCATAGCAATAAACAAATCGGCAGAATTACTCTGCTCAGATATAGTAATGAGACCAGCTTGATTTTTATATGTAACACTAAGAGTAAGACTAACATTCTGATCTAATTGGTCGGGTTGAAGTTTGAATGACGCAGGAATTGGTGTGCCAACCAAAAGGTCAGATTTATATGTAATTGTTTGAGAATACATTTTAGTACCAAATGCATCTAACAAGTTACAATTGTATGATTGCGGCCAATAATTATTGTTACCATTATAACTCTGAAAAACAGAGTCAACCTGAGTGATAGAAAACAAAACAGTGGATTTTACGTAATCAAAAGAGGGTAATGGTACTTGGGTCAAAGCAATAGGAGCCGCGGGAGGAAGTATGACGTTGGCAATAACCCACTCTCCATTAATTGATGTGGCATTAAGACTAGGAGTAGTAGCAGGAGTAGCAGCATTTCCCTTCCAGCTCCAAGAAGTTCTCATTCTAACATTAACACTGGCACCAGCAGCAGCAATAGCTTGCTGGGTCGCGTTACCAATTCCATATGCTTTAAGGACAATACTTGAACCAGCAGTAGTAGTGACATATTGACTGGTCTGATTTGTAGTGGGTTGGATATTAATCAAATTAGCAGAAGCAAATTGGGGGTCAGTACTAGCTTGAAATTCATATCTATTAAATACATATTGGTAATTGGGGTCATCAACAACAGGAGGTTCAATATAGTTTACCAAAAGTGAAGCCATAGAAGCAACAGGCTGTGTAGAATAAGTGACTGGTGTCACACCCACAGCAGAAGAAATGACACCAGCGACAGCACCAGTATTAATCTGTTGAACTCCACTTTCCTTAGGGATAACAGTTTTAGGCAAAATCACAGGCACAGGCACTATCACAACATACTTACTTATACCTGTACCAATTTGGAAACAACCTCTGCCTCCAATAACCACAACGGGTAGACCTAAAGACTTTAAATACAACACGTTTGCGTCTGTTAAGACAACATATACATCTGTTTGTGTTGAAAAGACATCTGAGTATGAACAAACACTTTTGTCAAGGTAGAACACATTGGCGGTGGCCACGACGGTGGCAGCAACTGATTGTGTTTGAGCTGATAAAAGTGTGGGCACACCATTTTTGATTAATCTTGTAACTTGTGTGGTAGCAGTTGTAAATGTCTGAGTAAAAGACGATGTAAACGTGTTAGTGGGGTCTGTGTAACTGGTAGTAACAACTGGAGCAAATTTTACACTGCTGTAAGCATAATATGCTTTAACATAGGGGCTAAGTTTAGATTGAGTAACAGGATAAGGAGCGTTTTGAACGAACGTACCTGCACTAACACAGGCCCTGATATAATATGTTGTATTGGGAACAAGAGCTGTTGATGTAGAAAGGACTGAATTGATCAATCTATAAGCAATAGATCCACCAACATATGTTCGGCTCTCTAATTTGTCAGTCTCTCTATCTAGAGTAGCAGCAAGCGTGTAAGTTACATTATCTGTACTAGTCAAAATATTTAATTTGCTCCAGTTTGTTTTCAAAAAATCACAGGTGATATTTAGTGCAAGGTATCCAGCACTATCCTCCAAATTACCAGAAGCAATAGGTCCGACCTCAGGTGTTTCCGGCCTAGCAGAAGCAAAATAAGGACCAAGTAGACTGGTGCCTGACAGACTATCATATGCGGCGGAGTTACAAACACTTGCTCTAAGTGAAATTTCGGATCCTTCAGAAACAGCATTGAGTATTAGATTGTACAAAACGTATCCATTTACCCTGTCGGCTTCAACCACGGGAAGGTTTAAGAAGTTAGTTTCAACTGGAGCTGCAGTAACTCCCGCAGTTCTAGCAATGGCGGCAATATTACAATAAACAATATCAGCGCCGCCATCATTTTGACCAAGCATAATTTTCAGGTTCTGGGTAATGTTCAAAGAGCCGGGAGTTGTAGTACTAGCAATCAAACTGGTTGCTTGAACTATAATATCCTTGGGTGCGTCCGGTCTACCACATTGCTTGATACTTACAGCGGGAGCAATTGCTGCAGTCTGTCCGTTAGAAAAATCTTCTGTGGCGTATACTAATAAGTAATCGGGATTAGCAGCGACTAAAGCGATTTCAAAAAAAATCGCTATAGGGTTAGCATCAGGCTCCGCGGCAATCTTCAGCGCATCTATCTGTGCTTGGAGTTGGAGTCTAGTTATATTTTTTTCAACATAACTATTATCAGGGTTACTTGAACTAACGGCAATCTTGATACCGTCAGTGCCATAAGATACACCAGCGACGTCAGCACTTAACATACCACTAGCGATGACAGCGGTGGAGAGAGCGATTCTCACTAAAACTTTTTTAGAAACATCATCATATGACGCAACTAAAGCAGTAGACGCAAAGGAGGAAAGAGTAGTCGCCATTATAACATATACAAACAAATAATTTTTTACAAAAAAAAATAATTGTTTTATCCTAAATATTTAATTATTCATTTTACACAATTGAATAACTAGAACAAAATATTAAATATCATAATAAAACCAATTGGGTTATAAAGTAACTGTTTTACCGCATTTACAAAGATCATTAAAGATTCAGGTGTAAAATATTTTATAGTATTTCAGTTGTTTCAATAATATCATCATTTTCACTGAATGTAATAGTTCTTTTGATTACCTTATCTTCTAAATTATTAATTAGAATATTATCAGTTTTGATTTCTTGATTACCTTGATTACCTTGATTACCTTGATTACCTTGATTACCTTGATTACCTTGATTACCTTGATTACCTTGATTACCTTGATTACCTTGATTACCTTGATTACCTTGTTTTAGATTGTTAATTTGTTTTTTTAAAGAATCACGTTCATTTTGTAATTCTCCTAAATTATGTAAACTATTCGTTAATAACATACTATGATTATTCTGTAAATCATCTAAACTATTTTGTAATACAGAGTTTTTTTGAGCTTGTTTCTCATATTTTTTCTGTAAATCAGCTAAACTACTCTGTAGTCCAGAGTTTTTTTGAGCTTGTTCATCATAT
>Ga0114969_10000542_pt1 | contig 32491 bp, 56 predicted proteins | sample M_130807_MF_Meta_FD_87316 | JGI IMG/M metagenome (GOLD analysis project Ga0114969, IMG submission 87316) | Freshwater microbial communities from Lake Montjoie, Canada to study carbon cycling - M_130807_MF_MetaG | ecosystem: Environmental > Aquatic > Freshwater > Lake | place: Lake Montjoie...
TAAACATCGGCTCAACCGCCAAACCCTATTTCCCCACTACCGACCGCTTAAATGTTCCACGATTAACCTACCAAAATGGCGGGGGCGGGTGTCCATCGTTACTACTTGAAAAGCAATCGACTAATATTGTAAAATATTCTCAAGACATTTCAAACACAAGCGGAAGTTATTGGGGTGATGGTTCAAGCGGTGGAACTGCAACATTGACGGCAAATTATGCAACATCACCCGATGGGACATCAAATGCAACACGAGTACAATTAAATGAGGGGTCTTTGTACGCAGTTTGGCAACAAGTTCTTACTACAACGGCGGGAACTACATATACTTATTCTATTTGGCTTAAAGCGGTAAGCGGTACACCAACAATTCTATTTCTATATGATGGAACGGCAAACCAAAATGTAACTTTGACAAATGAATGGGTGCGTTATACTTTTACATTCACGGGCGGAACTATTGCGATTGCAAGATTTGGATTGTGGAGTAGTGTTTGGGGTACTTCAACAACCGCAGATATTTTGGCTTACGGCGCACAACTCGAAGTTTCATCGTACCCCACATCCTACATCCCAACCACATCAGCAAGTGCCACAAGGGTGGCGGATGCTTGTTTTAAGACGGGGATAAGTAGTTTGATTGGGCAGAGTCAAGGCACAATTTTTGTGGATTTTGTTTGGGAAGGTTTAGGAACTGCAAGTGTAGACAACGCTATTTTTTCAATAGGTGAGCAATCGTATGGAACAAGCAATATCGCAATTTCAAATTATAATAGTTCTTTGTATGGCAGAGTGACAAATGTAACAACTGTTGAAGCGGGAGTTTCATTTGGTGCTATGACAATTGGAACGCGTTATAAATGTGCTATTGGTTATGCAAGTAATGATTTTGTTTTTTATGTAAATGGTGTAAATTACGGGAACGATACAAGCGTTTCAATCCCCGCTTTAAGCGATGCATATTTTCAAAATGCTTACCCAAATAGCAAAAAAGTAAACCAAGCAATTCTTTTCAAAACCCGCCTAACAAACGCCGAACTCGCCTCACTCACAACCTTATGAAAACCTTCGCTAAATTCGAGTTCACCCCTACACAATGGGCAAACCTTCGCAAGTTAATAGAAACAACTACAACCACACCCGACGGGACGAAAGTCCAAAGTTGGAAAGATTGTGCGGTTGTTGAGTTGGGTTTTATTGTAATTACCCCCGCCGTTCTCGATGGAATGGAGGTTAAAACAAAGGCAGTTGTTAGCGATAAATGGGCGGTTGATATTCTATTCTACGGGGAAGTACCGACAGAGTTTGAGCCGTATGCGGTCTATCCAAATCCGTGTGGGGTGCATACTTTTTCAGGGGATGAGTCGCTCTACTTAAAATCGTTTTGTGCTAAATTCCCAGATAGTGAATATTGCCAAGTTACTAACCCAACCCAACCCGTTACATAATGAAACACTTTCAAAATGACACAACGGCGTCAATCGCTACTGCTATTAGTGGTTCAAGTGCAGTCATTACTTTTGCACAAATCTATACACCTTTGGTTACCTTTGGTGTGGCTATTCTTGGTATTGTATCGGGCATCTTGGCTATTGTTTATTGGGTTAAAAAAATCAATAAGTTAGATGGCAAAAATCACTAAAGGCAATATTTCAGCATATCAGCCCAAACCCAAGAAAAAATTGCGTAGGCATACTAAACACAAGAACAAGCATAAATCATGGAAACCAAGCGTAGGGCAAGGCTGAAATGGAAATCTTATTTTAGTCCTACTCCAAAAAGGATTAGGGTACTTGGCGATAGTTTAGCGGTTGCTAGTATTTTTGTGGCTGGGTTAAATCTGGAGGATGCACAAGTTATGATGGCTTGTGCTATATGCGGAGGCTTAGGAAAATTTATCAGTAACTTTATCGATATAGACAATGGGGTTGACAAATCATAAACTGGTTCCTTTCAATAGTTTCATGCACGAAATTACCGAGAAGAAACAGATCTATCTTCACCATACGGCAGGAGGTCCAGATGCAGAACAAGTTTACAAGTGGTGGGATATGGATGCTAGACCAGTTGCTACTTGCGTAGTTGTTGGCAGGAATGGATTGATAGCACAAGGGTTTCATTCTATGTATTGGGCGTACCATTTGGGATTGAGTAACCAAGTTTTTTCTCAGCATCATGTACCATATAAAAGTTTAGACAAGATTAGTTTGGGAATTGAAATTTGTTCTTACGGATGGGTAGAATATAAAAATGGGGCTTACTACAATTATGTCAACGGCAAGATTTCAGCAAACGAGGTAGTTGAATTAGATTCACCATTTAGAGGTCGCAAATTATATCAAGGTTACACAGACCAGCAAATTGATAGCGTATTGGAGTTACTGCAATTATGGAAAACTCGTTACAGCATTGATATCAGTTACAAGTCAGAACAAATGTGGGATATCTCAAAGAAGGCATTGATGGGCGAAAACGGATTGTATACGCATTGTTCAGTACGAGGGGATAAATCAGACATATTCCCAGACCCAAAATTGATTACTGCATTAAAGTCATTGTAAGCAGGAAAACGGCTACCTAAAAAAAATTTGATTATTTTTTATTTATTTTTGGAAAATGCAAAATTAGTATTATCTTTGATAGACAATAAAAAATAAGATGAAACAAAAACAAACCAAACTCAGCCAAACTGGCTCATTCATTAACTGGATGATGTCAAGCAACTCCTCAATCCCAGAAGTTGGGAAAGGGGCTACCGAATTACATTGGAGTGACCGCACTCCCTATGAAGTACTCGATGTTGCCAACGATGGCAAATCAGCACTTATCAGACAATACGATACTAAAGCATCTCGACAGATGCAAATGGGTGAACAAGCATGGGATTTAATACCTAACGAAGATAACGAAGCCAAATGGGTACATTGGAAATGGAACGCATGGAGGACTAAACATTCACGCTGGTATAAAACAGATAAATTTTGGGAAGATTTAGAAGCCAACAAACAGACAATGGACAAAGAGCAGTTACAAATCTGGCTTGATAGCATGGAGGACAAAGCCAATTTTCCAGAATACTACGAATTTCACACAGAATGGAATGTTAAAAAATTGATTTTTGGACATGCTGAATACTACTACGACTGGAGTTTCTAACAATTAAATTTTGATTTTTGGCAAAATAAATATATCTTTGCACATGACAAAATGGGAAAAAATTGACAAACTGCTTAACATGAAAAAAGGTACGATGATAATCTATACTCCCCACTTTGGGGACGGCATCCCACAAGAGGCTCGATTTTACAGAATACGCAAAAACAAGCAGGATTACATGATTGATATCGAACTCCTTGATGGAGGAGTTCGATGGGGCTACCTTGACCAGATAACGATATTTTAAAATTATGAATAATAAACAAGCACTAGACGAGATTTTTAATCTCAGCAACCCAGAACTCTCCAAGCGGTTAGACGCTCCTTATCAGACTGTAGCCTCATGGAGATTTAAACACCAGCGAGGCGACTTATCGATTGAGAAACAAATCGAGATTATTGGAAAAATGAATTACAAAATGCAAAACACAATACTATGGAAAAAACTAGCAAAGTCACAAGCGTAGCCGCTAACGGAACATTTAACTCCCAGTATGGGATTCTTTACAAATTTGAAGTCAACTTTGAAAACGGAGATTCTGGAGAGTACGCATCTAAAAGCCAAGACCAAACAAAATTTGTTAACGGGCAGGATGCAACTTACACAATCACAAGTAAACAATGGAATGACCGAACTTTTTACACGATCAAACCAGCGATGACACAAGCATCATCTAGCGGTGGAGGATTTACACCCAAGCCAAAAGACCCAGAGACGGAAAAACGCATTACTCGAATGAGCGTACTCAAAGCATCGATTGACTTGGTAACTAATGGCAACATTGAGTTACGCCAAGCCCTTGCTTACGCAAAGATTTTTGAGGCTTATGTAATCGATGGAACTGATTTATTGAGTACCCAGAAAACAACCAAACCAGATGCGTTCAAAAGCATGGGCTTAACATCACCATTAAACGACGATTTACCTTTTTAACAAAATAAAACATGGAAACGCATACAATTAATTTACTCGAGGATTTTATCCTAACGCAAGTAACCGCAGTCGAGAATGGGAACTTAAACCCCCTTGACCTTAAAATCGCTTTAAAGCGACTATCAGAACTCATAGAAGGGGTAGATAGCCAAATCAAACCATTAGTCCAGCAGGAGGCACGAAAATGGCATTTGCAGGACTATGCAGGGTATCGCATCGAATACATGGAAAGCGGTGGACGATATTCTTACGATCATATTCCAGAATGGAAACAACTCAAAAGTCAAATGAAGGAAATTGAGGAGAGCAGTCAAACGGCATACAAGCAACTCAAACTAGGTGCCATGATGATTACTGCTGATGGGGAGGTCATTGAACCAGCCATATTCAAACCATCAGAATCCTATGTCAAACTAATAAAGTCAAAAAAATAAAAACAAAAAAGGGGTTCTCACACCCCTTTTTTTTGCAAACATGGAAAACATTTGCTAAATTTAGAACACGCTTAACGGCACAAATATATGGAAACGCAAGAACAAAACAATTATTTTATTATGTTCCCATCTTATTTACTAGACGAATTGAACGCTCATGAATGTATACTCATGGGCGTATTGATTAGCCTTAGTAAAAAAGAGGGGTACGCTTACCCATCAAATCAGATGCTATCTGATACGCTTAAAACTAGCATCCCGACTATTGGCAGGATGCTATCAAAACTTGAGGAGAGTAAACACATTACAAGGAAAATTACTAGAGACAAATCTGGACAAATCATATCCAGACAAATCTATATCCAGAACTCACTTGTAAGGGGAGGTCATATCAATAATGATAATACCCTCCTATCAGAAATGAGTACACCCCTCCTATCAAATTTGAGTATACCCTCCTATCAAAATCGAGAACATATAAGTATAAGAGATAATATAACTTCTATAAGTAAAGATGATAAGATAAGTATAGAGGCGATTTTTGACATGATTTGGAATAAGTATCAAAAACGAGGCAATCGCAAAACAAGTTACTCAGCCTTTAAAAAACTAAATACGCAAGACATGAAATCAATCATTGAACATATTGCGAAATATGTTGAGGCTCATGTTAACGCGGACAAGATGCAATTTTTACCGCATTTAAGCACTTACATAAACCAACGCAGATGGGAGGACCAGATGCCATATCAAGACGGGAAAGTCAATTTAACTAAAGAACTAATTAACTGGAATGAATAACGATATAATTTACATCATTGATGCCGACAACCAACTTATTGGCAATGAGATTCAACGCCTATGTGTACTGGCAGATATCCAGATTCCTACCATGCCAAAATTGGTAGCCGAATTTATCAAAGAACATTTTGGGTCATTGCCTATTGACATAATACCTAAGGCGTTCGATAATTGGATATCTGGCAAGACCTCGATTAAAAAACCAATGACGATGAACGCACATTTTTTATCTGTAATCATGAGGGAATATTACGATCATCACCGCCACACAATTCAGTTGAAGCCACGCAAGATGCTAGAGGCACCAAAACACCAGCAAACGAAGGAGGAGGCACAAGCCCAATCATTGAGAACTTATGAGATATGTTATGACGAATATCTGGATGCCAACAATGGAGGTGTTAAACTTATACCGCACATATTAGAGATTATTGCTAATTGGAGATTACGAGAGAATGACTATGTAACTACGGATAAGGATATTCAATACGCTGAGGATTGGTTAAACAGATATGAGCATCGTAGGGATAACGCAATGAGAAAAGTTTTAAAGGATGCAGGACGATTAAGGATTTACGAGGCAATGCCAACTCCAAAGCGTAACATAGAATTGATTGCAATTACAATCACTCATTTCGAGAAACGAAAAAAAGGACAAGAAAAAGCATGGATTTAATTTTTAATTTTGAAAAAAGAAAAATATAGTTTATCTTTGAAATACTATGGAAAACAAGCAAAAACCAGAACCGACCTATCCTTGCGGATGGACTATTGAAACACAAGCCAAAATTATCATCATGCACAAAGAAGGTATGGAGGCAATTCTCAGAACCGATTTGCATAACAAATCAAATCTACTGATCAAATTCATGTCATTTACTTGGAAATTAATGGTCGACGGGCATCTCTACCAAGACCATTGCTCGATTGATGGCAACAAAGACAAAATAAATTGGGAAAACATTAACTACATTTTTAACGAGATTGATTTCCCAAAATTGACTGATTATCTATTAGCCGAATACAAGCAAAAACTAGATTATTTTCAACATTGCTCAGATATTGAGGACCATATTCACGAAATATGGGATGGTGACTGGAAACATTTATACATTTAAGAACATGGAAAACAAAACAACTATAAAAAGCGTAGTAGAGTACATCTTAAAATCAAACCCTTCGTCTAGGGATAATGATTATCTGCTAACGCTATCTGTTTGGAGGGCACTTGAAATAGAGCCGTTAACAGAAACTGGATTTACCACGCTACATGGTATGATTACTGGCAGGATTCCTGCACTTGAAACAATTAGCAGGTGGAGGCGACGATTACAACAATTAAATCCAGACCTTAGAGGCTTACAATACGAGAAGCGACACGCACACATTATTGAGCGATTAGATGAATTAGGCTATAATACTAAAACAAATTAATATGACAAGCGTAGAATTTTTATTGGACTGGCTTAAAAGAAACCACCCACAAGTTGAATTGGGTCCAGAGCAGAAAAACCATTTTCTTCTGTTAGAGAAAGTTGAATGGCAGAACCAATACAATCTGGGGTTTGCAAAAGCAAAAGACATTTACCTTGATTCGGAATGAGTAAAAGCAAAGCCTATAAAGACCTATTGTTTGGAGAGTTATATTGTAACTGCGAATCCATTGCAACCAAATTTTTTGGAGTTGTCATTAAAAAATTGGACTGGGAGGATGAGTATGAATTTTTAACTTTAGACGGGGTCAAAATAGGCAAAGCAAAATATTGCACAAAAGTATTTGAGAAGCAACTGATACTAGACCATATAACCTTAATTGATGAAGCACGAGGAAAGTAATTTACAGATATCCTGCGTAACTTGGTTTAGGTATCAATACCCAGAACTACGCTTAAACCTATTCTCGGTTCCCAATGGAGGACATCGCAGAATTGAAACGGCAGTATGGATGCAAAAGGAGGGTTCAGTTTCTGGGGTATCTGATTTGATTTTACTTGCACCGAGTAAAGGATTATGTGCTTTGCTGATTGAACTTAAAATAAAACCGAATAAGCAGAGCAAAAACCAAATAGAATTTCAGAAAGCAACCGAGCGATTGGGATGCTACAAATACATAGTTTGTTATACCTTAGAACAATTTAGATATGAAATCAGCGACTACTTTAAAAGTTAATGTACCAATTACCTTTATTGACCATTGCAATGTCAACGGAATTGATTTAAAGGCTTGGTATAAATGGAGGCTACACATTGCCAGAGAATCAAAAAAACTCTACCAAAAAAGGAATGAGATTGAGAAATGACTTTGATGCTCGTGGATATAGGCAAACGCCACAAGGAGTGGATTCGTATAGCGATATATGTCGGCTCACCTATATCCACCGCAGAGGACATGGTACAGAATATGTACATAAAATTGGCAGACATGCAGATTCGCGAAGGATCGTTAAATAGGATTCAAAACAATAATGGCTCTGTTAATACTGTATATGTATTTAAGATGCTATCTAACCTTGTAATCGATGAAGTACGCAGAGGCTCTAAGGAAACGAATCTAGACGATTCAATAGATATACCAGTTAATGACGAGATAGTTGACGATAGGGCTTACAATGACCTAATAGAGCACATCAAAGTAGTTGTCGATGATATGCACCAATACGACAAAATGCTTTTAGAACTGCATTTTGTATACGACATGAGCATGAGGGCAATTCAACGCAAAACAGATATACCAACACATTCAATATTTAACACACTAAAAAATGCAAAACAAAAAATCAAGCAGGAAACTAGTCAGAGATACATTAAATATATCCGAGACCGAAACGACAGAGAAACCGATGATGGGATTGGGCGACCTAATCCAGAAAGTAACGAAGGCGACTGGTATTGAGAAAGCCGTCAAATTCATTGCTGGAGAAGATTGTGGATGCGATGCCAGACGAGAAAAACTAAATAAATTGTTCCCAATCAAAAAACCGCTTTGTTTAACTGAGGACGAATATAATTGGTTAACAGAGTTTAGAGAAGGCAAAACAGATACGCTAACTGGGGTAGAAAGCAAAACGCTAAGTGCCATTTATACCAGAGTATTCCAGATAAGAAAAACATATAGCCCATGTCATTGCGACCCAAATGCGTGGAACGAATTAATCGGTAACTTAAATGACATCTACAACACATACCAAAATTGATGCAGAACCAGAATACCGAGGAGTATTGGCTTTTCGTTATCATGACTATGTATATAGGATTTATCGGCACCAAATTGTGTTTGCTGAGTTTTACGATATTGAGGCTGGAAAACAATACCTTAACAAAATAACCAATGGCAAAAGCAATAGTAATACCAGCACAGATTGAAGGAATAAGTACCAGAGCAGATAGGACTTTAAAGATAGTCCTTTCAACACAAGAGATGCCACCAAGCGAGGCAGGGCGATTATTTGCATTAAACCAGAAAATGTCTTACATCGCAATCAAGGAGGAATCGTTCCAACAATCAGAAGTTGACATGGTAGAAGGATTGGCAGTTAACCCAGACGATACCAAACTAAGAACTCCAAGTCAAAGGCTGAGGGCAATACTCTATGTAAGTTGGAAGGAATGCGACGAAGGACATCCAGCGTTTGATTCGTTTTACGCTCAAAAGATTGAACGCATAATTACCCATTACAAAGACAAGTTAGATGCGTTAAAATTAGATTAGGAAGTTCCAACAATTATTTGTATATTTGAAAAATGGAAATCAGCATAGAGCAACAACAAGACGAGGACAGAGCAAGGGAATTTATCAAAAAACACTTGTGGAAATTTGCCAAAACAATGCCATGGTCACCTCATTTTTATGTAGTCAAAGATTATTTATCAGTTGAAGATAAAAACGAATTTATCTGGTTTATTAGTCAAATACCAAAATACGGCAAAATGATGGGATGGGGCAAAAAGAAGCCTAAACCCTATTGGTTTATTGACGAATATAAATACTGGACAATGGCAGAGGACCCCATCGAAATAGAGAACATTTTAAATAGAGCAACGCATGAAGTATAAAAATTTACCTATTGCAATTCAATGCGTTCCAGAAAGGGAGGCACGAGTAACTCAGATGGTTGCAGAGTTAACCAATATGGGTTTTGAAAACATCATTACATTTTATGATTACGATCATATAGGTATGATATGGAACCGAAAGCGTATTTTGAATCATGACTATGGTACAGATGGAGATTATGTTCTAGTATTACAAGACGATTTATTGTTTGCAGAAAATTTCCAATACCATCTTGAGAATCTTGTTGACATTAAATATCCCGTAATCAGTTTATTCTGTCCGCCACGCAAATATTATGAAGCGGAGGCTGAAATTGGCACAAGGCTATATCGTGAAAAGAATTTTCTATGGGACCAAGCCATGTTATTCAGTAAGGATTACAGACAAGGCTTATTTAACTATGAATTTTCAGAAAGCGAATTAAAGGAAATTGCTGGTAAGCACATTGATGTTATGATAAGCATCTACTCAAAGAACACAAAGCAATATGTAGCAATTACAATACCCGCTATTGTACAACACGATTTGGAAATCAAAAGTTCAATAGGAACTGGAGCCAAAATCGGCAAGAACAAAAGAGAAAGCAGGTTATTTTATTCAGTACCACCAGATTATTTTAAACAATCATGAACAAGGCAGAATGTAAATCAATCCTCGACTATAAGCAGTTTCCAACTTATGATATCCTTTGGTGCGACCCACCATGGGAAGAACGCATGACTAAATGGTTTAGAACTAAATTAACAAAGGATGCAGGGATTCAAACCGATTTTACCTTTGAGCAGATTATCAATAAACTTGGGCAGTTAGCAAATCCAGATAAGCCACTCTACATAGAATACGATATAAAGTATTACATGAATGTCATTCCTAGATTAGTAAAGCATGGACATAATCTAGTAAATGTATCAGAACATCCTTTGTATCAAAAAAGCCGATGCGTTGTACTTGCGTTTAATACTGACAAATTTCCTACTAATGAAACCGATGGAGTTACGGCAATAATAGAAACGCTAAATCAATACGGAACCAAGCAACTTGTATTTGATCCGTTTGCAGGATTAGGAGTTACTGCAAAAGCAGTTATAAACGCAGGGCACTATTATCATGGCTCGGAAATCAATCCATCCAGATACAAAAAATTGCAGGGAGTAATCGAACAAAACGGACATAATAAAAAAGGACATGACAAACAATAAACAACAGACGGAAATGACAAACAGAGAAGAAAATTTGCAAAACCCATTTTTTGCACTAAAGGAAAAATATGATGATACTTTTATTAGTGGGTATAGTAACGCAATTAGACATATGAGAGAAGCAATTGGACACATACAATCTCAAAACGACACAGAAGAATTGAGTGAGTTATTTATGTATTCCAAATTATTAATTGAAAAGTTAAAAGAAAAATTTTCCAACGATGACAAACAATAAACAACAAAGTAGCGTTGAATGGTTTATTGACCAATTGATTGAACACCGAATTATTATTGTTGATAAAACAACATACCAAGTAAAATACAAACACGAAATACTTTTGGAACAAGCCAAAGAAATGGAGAAGGAACAAATCGCCAAAGCGTTTGATGATGGTGATTACAATTACCACTATTCACGCAAAACGGGTAATGATTTTGAAGACGGACAAGAATACTACAACGAAGTTTACGGAGATGAAAAAACACACGCAGGTTTATCTTAGTCATTTTGGCTACGATACAAGCGATTTTATCCCTTGTGAATGTTGCGGAACTAAAGCCGTAGATATCCATCATATTGAATCGCGTGGAATGGGAGGTACTAAAAATGCGGATATCATTGACAATCTACAAGCGTTATGCAGGGAGTGTCACATGAAATTTGGTGATAAAAAGGAATACAAAAACTGGCTTAAATCTATACACGAACAAAAATTGAGTACTATAAAAAAATAAAGCGATGGACAAAATAACTACTAAAGAGCGTTTACTTATTTTATTGGAACTATGCGTTGCATTTCCTTTATTGATTCTAGTAGCCCTAACATATCATCGTAAGCCATGAAAATTTACTCAAAGCAGAATGTACTAGAGGCTGGGTTAGATAGGATTCGATACCTATTTGATGAGTTTGAACATATCTATGTAAACATAAGTGGAGGCAAGGATTCAACTATTGTTTATCAGTTGGCTTTACAAGTAGCCAAAGAAAAAAATAGATTACCGCTCAATGTTATGTTTTTAGACCAAGAAGCGGAGTGGGATGCAACGATAGATTATGTAAGGGAAATTATGAGTAACCCCGAGGTAAAGCCATTCTGGTTTCAAATTCCAGTACGCATTGAAAATGCCACTAGTCAATATGAATCTCATGTAAATCTGTGGGGAGAAGGGGAGGAATGGCTACGCGAGAAAGACCCAATGGCTATTCATTCTGTGCCTTTTAAGACAGATGTATTTTATGATTTTTTCCCTGCGATTTTAAAACATTATCATAAAGGAGAAAGGGCGTGTCACATTGCTGGAGTAAGAGGCGAGGAATCACCAACACGATTACTAGGGTTAACGAATGCCTCTACTTACAAATGGATTACTTGGGGTAAGAGTTTAAACGGAGCAGAGCACCACTATAATTTTTACCCTATCTATGATTGGAGTTACAAGGATGTCTGGAAATACATTCTGGATAATCAGTTAAAATACAATGTAGTTTACGACTATCAATATCAGCATGGCATTTCTGTAAACAAGATGCGTATCTCTAACTTGCATCATGAAACGGCAATCCATCAATTGTTCTATATGGCTGAGGTAGAACCAGAAAATTACAATAGATTATGTATCAGAATACATGGCATCGATTCAGCAGTCAAAAGTGGCAGTACTGGATTCTTTGTTTACGAGTTACCCTTTATGTTTGCTGACTGGAAGGAGTATAGAGATTTTCTATTAGAGAACCTTATTCAAGACGAGGCAGAGCAGATTAAGTTCCGCAAAGCGTTTGAGCAACAGGAGGCAATTTATGAGCCTTATTTAGCAACTAAAATGTTTAAGGTTCATGTACAAACTATCCTAGCAAATGATACATGGCATACTAAGTTAAAAAATTTTGACCGAGGGAAGGATTGTTACGAAATACGCAAACGATTAAAACTAGAAGATGAAAACAATACACGAGTTAATTAAAGCCGAGTACGAAAAATCCTGCTACAAGGAATCATTCGTCTACGAACTAAGGGAGTGGATTCACAAAGAATTGAGTCCATTGAATAAGCAACCTATTGATTTTGTTAGATGGGTGCCTATTGGAGAAGTACAAGCCAATGATTACAATCCTAATAGCGTAGCACAAAATGAAATGAGGTTACTTTACACATCAATCCTGCATGATGGCTATACGCAACCCATCGTTACTATTTGGGATGAAGTAATCGAAAAATATGTCATAGTAGATGGGTTTCACAGATATTTTACCTGCAAGACAAATAAGGATATTCTAGAGCGTAACCATGGAATGTTACCAATCGTAGTTATCAATAAGGATATCAATGATCGTATGGCATCCACAGTCCGACACAACAGAGCCAGAGGGAAACACTCAGTCAATGGCATGAGCAACATGGTTTTCCAGATGCTCGATAACGGATGGTTAGATGCGGATATCTGCAACGAGTTAGGAATGGAACCAGATGAATTATTGCGTTTAAAACACATTACGGGATTCTCAAAACTCTTTATGAATGTTGAGTATCAAAAGGCATGGGAAACCCATAAACAAATCAAGATAAGACAAGATTATGAAAAACAAAAAAAATAAGGTCGAGGAGATAGCACTTGCTAGAATTAAACCCTATTGGAGAAATCCACGCAATAACTCCAAATCGATTGATGTTGTACGCCAGAGCATCGAGAAATACGGGTTTAATGTTCCATTGGTAGTCGATAAAAACTATGTATTGATTACGGGTCACTCCAGATATAAAGCGTTAATTCAACTTAAATACGAAACTGCTCTTTGTATCATTAGCGACATGGACGAGCAAATGGCAAAGGAGTACCGAATAGCAGATAACAAGACATCGGAGTTTGCAACATGGGAAATGGATATGCTAGAACAAGAGTTGCGTGAAATCAAAGAGCGTGAGAATTTACAAGCCTTTTTTCCAGAGATTGACCTAGAGTCATTTTTAGAGAATAGCGTAGGACAAAACATCGTTCCAATCGATTCAGTACAAATCCATAAAAAAGACGAGGCTTTGTCTAGGCAGTTTGATGATGATGGCACGGATAAGATTGTAGAGATTCCATGTCCTCATTGTGGCGAACCTATTTTTCTGGATAAGTACGAATTAAAGGATAAACTCTTGTAAAATGGAACGGGAAACAACTAAGAAAAAAAAGGAAATGATGTTAACTGCACTAGAGCAGGGAATGGGCATTGTTTCTAGTGCCTCAAAGAAAGCCAATGTCAGCCGTTCACAACACTATTTCTGGATGCAGGAAGATGCAGATTACAAGAAGGCAGTCGAGGACATAACCGAAATGAGCATTGATTTAGCGGAGGCTAGTTTACTTAGTCAAATCCAGAATAAGAATACGAGTGCTACAATTTTCTATCTGAAAACCAAAGGCAAAAATCGAGGCTATGTAGAGCGGACTGAAATTGTTGCTAGTGGGCTTGAACCTATTCGTATCGAGATAATCGAGAATGGAGGTAAAAACTAATATCATATTTAAGCACCTTGAGAACTCCTCTAAGCGTATAATAGTAGAGCAGGGGGGTACACGCTCGGGTAAGACCTATAATATCCTTATATGGCTCTTGTTTGGCTATATCGGTAGGCATACGGGAAAGACCATTACAATATGCCGTAAGACATTTCCTGCGTTACGGGCAAGTGCCATGAGGGATTTTATTAACATAGCCACAGAGTTCGGCATGTACGATGAGCATAGCCACAATAAAACCAATGCGGAATTGATGATTCATGGCAACCTCATTGAGTTTATTGGAATGGACCAGCCACAAAAGATACGAGGGCGTAAACGAGATTTGCTTTATTGTAACGAAGCAAATGAGTTAAACTTGGAGGATTGGAGGCAACTTATCCTCCGTACTACTGATAGGATTATTGTCGATTACAATCCATCAGATGAGTTCCATTGGCTTTACGAGAATGTTCTACCGCGAAGCGATTGCGATTTCTTTGTTACTACCTACAAGGATAATCCGTTTTTGGAACAATCTGTTATTGAGGAGATTGAACGCCTCAAAGACATAGACGAGAATTATTGGAGGGTATATGGATTAGGAGAACGAGGTCAAAGTAAATCGTTAATATTCAGCCACGATCAAATTAATGCGTTACCAGCAGATGCCAGATTAAAAGCGTATGGGTTAGATTTTGGTTATTCAAATGACCCAACGGCAATCGTAGGAATCTACGAGCATCAAGGTCGACTAATAATGGATGAGTTACTCTACAAAACTGGAATGACCAATAACGATATCGCCAATTACATTGCATCGTTAGGGTTAGACCGAAGGGATATCATTTGGGCAGATAGCGGTGAACCTAAGAGCATCGAGGAGATACACAGAATGGGATGGAACATAAGACCAGCCACAAAGGGTCCAGATTCGATTGATGTCGGCATTGACATCATGAGGAGATTTAAGTTACTAATAACAAGCCGTAGTTTAAATCTGATTAAGGAGTTCCGTAACTATAAATATATCGAGGACAAGAATGGCAGAGTAACCAATAAACCAATCGATGCGTTTAACCATGGAATCGATGCGGTTCGATACGCTTGTTTCATGAGTTACTCCAAGCCAAATGTCGGCAAATATTCTATCCGTTAAAATATTTATTTTTTATTTTGCAAATATGAATAATATGTCTATCTTTGATATACTATAAAAAATAGCAACATGGAAGATTACACCACTTATTCACGCACATGGTTAGATAGCAACCAAAATGCTTATCGCCTATCTACTGACGGAATCCAATTATCAATCCAACAATGCGATTACAAACTGAGCAGAAAAAAAATCATCTCTACTGATTGGATGGAAGCCACTAATACCTATTGCATCTGGAATGTTATCGGGGTTCTAAAATTAGAACATATCGAAATCCCACGAAGCAGATGGGCTGACATTTCAAAGCAATTATCATCTGGAGAAAACTGGTTACTAGAGGGCAAAATCTAGACCTAAAAAAATTTAAAAATAAATTTGCATTTTTGGAAAATATAAAATATCTTTGATAAACAATTTAGAACTAACAAAATGGAAAACTTAACACAAGACGAAATCGCTGACCGCATCGAGATGCTGGAACAAGCAGATTGGAATTTAAGAACTGTAATCAAACAGATCTCTGATGCTTTACAAGGAACAGAGCATGAGAGCCACGCCAATGCTTACATTATCCCAGTTTTGACGGCATGGCTAGATGGAGGACGACATGGCATGGGCATTGCTCAATACCAAGAGGCTTTACAAAACCCAAATAACGAGGAGGATAACTAATCATGAAGGGCACTATAATAGACAATATGATTTTATTGATGCACGAACTAAAAGAACGCGGAGAACATTCAATCAATCTAGACCGCATCGAAGAAGGCATCATAATAACTCAACATGGCAAAGCCACGACTAACTATTGGACAATGACCCAATACGGAAAATTAATATGTATCGACACTAAAACACAACCTCAATATGGATTTTGAATCACTTAACAAAATGTGTGGCTGGGAAAGACAAAAAGCACTTTACCTAGTACAAATCGCTGAATCGCTTGGAATGGACATTGATGGCTACGGGCAATTAGGAGTTAACAACACATCTGGGTATACTTACCTTTGGCTGGAGGATTACCAATTTACTCTCTACATGCCGATTCATTGCGACCTCAAAAAGACCGATGTCTCGGCTATCTGGACTAACTCTGAGGATGGAACTGAGGAGGAGTTTGACCTAAAACCCAATACTCATTTGGACGATCTCGAAAAATGGGCTAACGATTTATACAATCAAAGCGAGGATTAACTCAAACAAACAACTACTGCATTGGCTGGGAAACCAGCCTTTGTAATTCAAACATATTAGGTAAACATCGTTATATTAGAGAATGAAACAAATTCAAAAACTGGAGGATATTGGTTTACATCAATGGCTAGAACTCATGGATTTTATTGATACAAATCCTAGTACAGAGGCATTGGCTATTCAGACCATTTCCATTATGTGCGAAATAAGTACAGAGAAGGCACGCAGGTTGACGCTAGAGCAGATGGAGGATATCACCTCCAAGATAAACGAGATATTGTCACAGAAGCCAAAATATGAGCCTCGGTTTACTTATCTCGGTGTTAAATATGGATTCATTCCTAACCTAGATAAAATTACCGCAGGGGAGTTTGTCGATTTAGAGACATATCAATCAAGCAGAAAAAATCTGTGGAAGGTCATGAGCGTATTATATAGACCGATTACTGAGGAACACCCGTATGACCATTATCTAATAGAGCCATACAAAGGAATTGTAAATGAGGCTTTTAAAGAAATGCCAGTTACTATTGCGTTAGGTGCACATCTTTTTTTTTGCGATATCGGGACCGAATTATTGAGTTATATCCAGAAATATTTGGAACCAAAGACGAGCGAGAAAGCACCGAGAAAACTGCGGGATGGGGGTTTGAAACAAGCCTTCAGTCATTTAATAACAAGTGGGGCTGGTCTGGGTGGCTTATCGGTTTATGTAATGGAGACCCTCTCAAACTTGAACCTATATCGGAACTTACTTTACATCAAGCCCTTATATTTACAAGTTATAAAATCGACTGGCAGAAAGTCCAAGAAAAAGCAATCAAACGAAAATGAACATAACTAAAAATCACATAGGAACTGGTAATTACTATTGGAAACAAGTAGCCGAAAGGATGGAGGCACAATATTCTCATGGTACTCTAACTGAATTTGATTTTAAGGCAATTACTGTTTTTCCATTATTGCATATCACATTAACCAGAATTGATGTCGATTCCAGTACCGCAAGGCTGACATATTCCATCATGGTTGCCGACCAAAATATCCACTACTCGAATGATTTTCAAGGCATGACTAATGCTCAGTTATTCGCAAAATACGGGTATACCGAAAATGCCAATTACGCTTTTGTCTTGCAGGAAATCTATATCCGTCTAGTAAAGCAGATGGAGTACATGGAACAAGCATTGTACAACACATTGCAAATAGATAAGCCTTATACATTAACTCCGTTTGCGGAGGATTTGGATGCCGTTCTAACTGGGTATACTGGGGAAATAACATTGACAATCCTTAACCCAATCGTAACTGATGGCTGGTGTTAATCTACCCAAGACAGATGCTCAACTAGAGCGTATAGCCATCGCTTTTAAAGAAGCGTTGCAGAGTGCCATGAGGCGAAAGCGGAAGCGTACATCATTGCGTGTTAAATGGGCTAGGAATGGCAAGGGGTGGAAACCGCTAAGTGTCAAAAAAGGTTCCTATACAAGCAACATGGTAGCCTCTGGATATTTGCTAGACAACACAAAAGTTGTTTCGAGGGGACCAATGGATTATGCAGTTACAATGCCATCTTACGCCAAGTTCTTAATTGAAGGGCGTAAAAAGGGCAAAGGGATTCCAGTTCAAAATATGGATCGTTGGATTAAACAGAAACGCATCAAACCAAAAAATGAGCAAGGGCAATTTAAGAAAATGGACAAGCGTACTCTAGGATTTTTGATGAATAGAAAAATCAAATATTTTGGAATTGAAGGCTACGATTTTGTAGCACCAGAACGCAAGGAGATTTTACGCAGATACAATAGTGCTTTAAGCAAAGCAATGAATCAAGATTTACAGAAAATAATAACTAAAGGATTACGATAATGGCAATTACATATACTCAGCAACCGAGTGGAAAACTAGGGGCGAATAGCCCTTTGATTTATCAAGTCAACGATGCAAGTCAAAAAGCAACGGCAGGATTTTACTATAAATTTGAGGTCTTTGTTTGGACCGGTTCTACAACCATTCCAGTAACTCCAATAGCAACGCTCAGCAAGTTACCAGACACCTATGGAGACGGCAGGGCATATATGGATATTAGCCGAATAGTGACTCAATATGTAAAAACGAATTATCTCGTATTTGGTGCAACTGCACCATTGATTGACTTAGGTGCATATTGGGTACAAATCAAAGTATCTGGATTCAATACGGCTGGAGGTACAACCGCAGTAAGCGTAGCGGTAAATAGCAATCGCATTCTAGCCACTAGAGGCTATGCGTTTACAAAGGATGGAATCAATAGTGCCTTTGCTCAAAATGTATATACGGATAGAACTCAGATTTTTCTAACCTTAGAAACAACAATCGATTACCTATGGTACAATCAGAGCGGAGTTTCAAGCGTAACTATTGGTGGAACGACAATTACGCCCATCGCTGGAACGCTAAGCACTCAGCAGATTCAAGGGTTTGAAATTAAAACTGCATTGACTACGGCAGGATTATGGGGAACTAATTGCAACATCGTTTTTAATTTATCAGCAGGAGGCACTCAAACAATTCCAGTCATATTCGATTGTGCTACGCGATATGGTGCATATTCTGTTTTATTCCTAAACCGATTTGGAGTTTATGAAGGCATGACTTTTAATGGAGTTTATCAGCCAACATGGGCAGTCAATAGGGAGGATTATCAAACTGCGTTATTTACCAATGCGGATTTAACAACGGCATGGTCAATCGGAATGAGGCAAACAAAACAATTCAATATCCAGAGCAAAGAAAACATGGTCATTAGTACAAATTGGATTCCAGAAAGTTATGTTACATATCTAGGTCAATTATTCATGAGTGAGGCGATTACCTTTGCGTATAACGGAATCTACTATGGAGTAAATTGCACTGATGTCAATATGGAGCGTAAGCGTGTAACCAATGCCAAACTGATTCAGTATACGCTGAATCTGGAATATTCTCAGCCTTACATAAACAAAATAGTACGATGAGATTTGCCTTGCTTATTGGCAATAGTACGACAGATACTATTACCCCTATCGTTACTTCGCTAGTAGCACGATCTAATAGCGGATATATAGAAGGACAAGAATGTTTGACTGCTAAATTAATGGCTTTAGGCGGGTCATTTAGCGAGATGATACCAGCCGATTTGTATCAAGACGAGAGCGTTAATCTTACTAGGCAAGTCAAAGATTTTTCGCGTATTGAAACCATATTTACCGATTACACTCAATCATTCCAGATACCAGCAACGGATATTAACAATGGCATCTTTGCCAATTACTTTGCAGAGAATATCGAGTTCCCAACATGGAACCCAAATTTGCGTTTACCAGCATCGATTGAAATTTACGGGATGCCTGTTTTTTATGGTAGCCTCGAAATGCTTAGCGTAGATTTTAGCAATGGTTTACCTCAATCATATTCAGTAGTTTTTTACGGGCAGGTTAAAAATCTAACCTCCATCTGGGGTGAGAAAACGCTAGATGAAATTGATTGGAGTTACTATAACCATACTATTGACAATGCAACTGCGGAGGCATCATGGACTGGTGGATTGTTTGGCGGACAAATAATTTGGGATTTTAAAGATTACAATCAAGGGTGGACATATAGCAAATACGCGATTGACAACAACATTTATTTTGGTGATGGAATAACATATATGGATTTAAGACCTAGTATTCGATTAAAAAACATGATTGAATATGTCTTTACGAAGGCAGGATATACTATGGGTGGCACTCTATTTAGCAGGTCAGAATTTACCAATCTATATGTAACGCCAATGGGAAACGCGGGTCCTTTGGTAGATTATTCAGATTTTCAATATGGTTTATTTGAGGCTCAGAATATCAGTCCAGTTACTATCAATCCATATTCTACTACGAAAATTACATGGTCAACATTGCCATTAGGTTTAAATGTAGTAACAAATCCATCTGGGTCTTGGAACGCTGGAACATTCGAGTATACTATTCCCATCAATGGAGATTATGAGTTTACTGTAGATATTACTCAAACCTCGGCAAGTCCTTTGGTTGCAAATCAATATAAGGCATCGTTAAATGGAGTATTTGTAGATACCATGAGTGGAAATGATGCGAGTTTAACTGCTTGGACTATCTATGTACGCAAAGCAACTAAAGGGAGTAAATTTAAAATCGTTTATAACGCCTTTAAAATATCACAGATATCTGGAGATATCAGTTGTACATATAGCCCTTACAACACCAAACCAGCAGTTGTAATGTCGGAAGCCATGCCTAAGATTAAGGTAACTGATTTCGTTAATTCTGTCCTGCAAACTTTTAACGCAGTTATCTTACCAAACGGGCAGAATGGATTTGCAATTCATAACATAGAGGATTGGTACAACGCAGGTACCAATAAGGACTATACGAGTTATATCGATTTTACCAAAATGACACATAAGAAAATGGACATACCAAGTTCAATTTCAATGAAGCACAAAAGTGGTGAATCTCAAAGCGATCTGTTCTTTAAGCGTACAATGAGCAGGGAATACGGGTCAATTACATTTAGACCAGATGTTGACTTTGCATCGGCTGAAATGAAGATTGAATCTATTTTTAATGTATTCCCACCTCAACGGATGAACATGGTCAATCAAGTAGGAATCAAGATGAGTGAAACTGATATTGATATGCCAGTTATTCTAAACAATGATGGCAAGGGGATTCAGCAGGATTTATTATTGTTCTACTTTCAAGATTACAAGGTTGTAACCAATCCTTATCGATGGGCAAATACTACAAAAACTTATCAGCCAGTAAGTATGCCATATACCAATACGCCAACAAGCGGTGCTAGTTCAGTAACTTGCTCTTTTGGATTAGAGGCGAGTGCGGTGGGCAATATGCCAACTCAGACATTCTACATGAATTTCTGGAACGAGTTTGTATCTAGGCTTTATTCTACTCGTAGTAGAGTTGTAATTTGTTCTGGGTATGTACCAGTAGGCGAATGGATTAATATGTCATTAAATGACAACATTGTTATTTCGGGTAATTACTACAAGATACAGAAAATTGATTACGATATCTTGACTGAGGAGGCTAAATTGGAATTGATTACCTATCCAAAAGTAAACAAAATATCAATCAGCGGAGTAACTGGTAGAAAGCCAGTCATTGGATATCCCGTACTAAATTCTGAGGGTAAAACCTATATTGACGGAGTACCATTGTCGCTTGGGATTACCAATGCACAGATTTTTGGAGGGGTATTAGTAACTGATGCTCAGCCTATGCAGGAATACAATTACTCCATGAACCAAATGTTAGATGCCATGATGGGAAATTATCTCCGTCAAATAACAATTAGCAAGGCAACTATGTGGACGACAACTTCTTATGTCTTGGTAATTTCTACTACCGCATCGGCATTAACATACGCAAATATTGGAGTAGAAGGACAGAATAATTTAGTTACTGCGAATACGACAACGGGAGAATTTACCATTAACCAATCTGGTCAATATAGGATTAGGGCTTGGGCAGTAATTGACATATCAGGTACTCATGATGTTCAACTAATAATCCTATTGAATGGAGTTGAAACAGAAGGCTATTATCGTATTGAATTAAATCATCTGATTACTGCTAATTGTGATACAATAGTAAATGTACCAGATACTGGAGTAATCAAATTAATCGCAAAAACAGATGAGGCTGGAACCCATCCTTTGACTATTGAAAAAAGCAACATTACCATAGAAAAAATGTTCTAATGTATACAAGCATAATCAAACTTTTAAAAGCCAACGAATACCATGGCGTGTCGTTTAATATAGAGAGGGCAAAAGGTCACCATGAAATTCCATCTGGGTTCAAGGATTTTTTCAAACAATTTAAACGCATAATCAATGGCAAACGATATAAACTTTAAGGTAGATGCTGACACCAGTAAAGCCACGAAAGGGGCTGAGCAATTAGCCCAAGCACTAGGCAAGGCAGGTAAACAAGCAGAGAATACAAATCAATCGCTTAAAGAAAGTGGGAGTGCAGGTAGTCGATTTAGCAAGGTACTCGGTGGATTAAAATTTGGTGCAGGACTGGCAGTCGGCAAGGGATTACTTGATAAGGTAATGGGTTCCCTAATCGAAAACGAGAAGGTAGCCAATTTATTTAATGATGCCTTATCGGTAATTACTGGTACGGCTACTGGCTTAGTGGAGATAATGGAACCTGGGTTTAAAGCCATTGGTGATGCCATTAAAAACCCAAAACAAGCATGGGACGATTTAGTTTCTGCGTTTGAACGAGGTGGCAAATGGATTAAAGAAAATCTGATTGACGGAGTAATTGGCTTGTTTTCAGAACAGATAAACAATCTGGAGATGGGGCTTTTAAAACTCCGTAAAGGGTGGAATGAATGGACTGGCGATACTGAGGAGGCATCGGTCATGCAGGAACGTATTAATGAGTTGCAAAAGGAAAACATCGAGATACAAAAAGAGCAATCAGAACGCCTTACAAACATTAAAGAAGTAGCGACTGGGGCAGTTGCAACCTTGACATCATGGGGTAATACAATCGCCAAAAATATCAAGAGTACATTTGAAGGGAATCAAGCCTTACGCGATTCCGCTAACGCTTATATTGTACAAAATGCTCAAATCGAGGAGAACATCAAATCCTTAGAACGCCAACAAGCACAGAATGAGGCTAACGCACAGAATGAAACTCTAACATTTGAAGAACGAAGGAAATCAATACAAGCAAATCTTGAGTTAAAGAAACAACAGATTGAACAAGAGAAGCAGTTAATCCAGAACCAGATTAATTTACTGGCACTTGAAAATCAAGCCAAAGGATTGTCAGCAGAGCGTACTGCACAGATAGGGGCGTTAAATGTTCAAATGAAGGGGCTAGATGCTACTATTAGTGAAACTCAGATTACCGTAGATGAAACCTTGCGTACTATCGCAGAGCAGGAGAAGGAAACAACAAAAGCAATTACTGAAGCGATACTAGAAAAAAATAGAGTAGAAGCCGAAGCCTTTGCACAGACAACTGGTCTAGAGCACGAAAAACTCAAGATGCAACTTGATGTTATTGATGCACAGAAAAAAGCCTTTATGCAGTCCTACGATGAGCGATTGGCTAAGGAGACAGAGGGAACATCTAAATACAACGAGATATTGGCTGAGCGTCTTGCAAAAGAGGGCGAGTTTAATGCACAGCGTATTCAAGGAGAAGCCGAATACAACACTGCGGTAAAAGAATACAAAAAATCTCAGCAACAGATGGAGATTGACGCCATGAATGTCAAAGCACAAGCCATTTCACAAGGACTTACATTGGCTAGGACATTAATCAAGGAGGATTCTAAAATGCAGAGTGCAATTAACATCGCTGAGGCTATTATGCAAACTTATGTTGGTGCGAATGTCGCGTTGGCTAGCAGTCCACCTCCTTTGAATTACATAAACATGGCTGGAGTTATTGCTGGAGGATTAGCGAATGTAATTAAGATTCAGCAACAGGCTCGTAAAATGGCAAGTGAAACTGGAGGCTCGGCACCAAGCGGAGGCTCTGTAACCGCTCCATCGATGGGACCTAATATTTCTGTGGCACGAAGCAATGTAGATAGTAATATGCAGTTAGGAAATGCCATGAAACAAGCAGGAAAACCCCCTAGAGCGTATGTCGTTTCTGGAGATATTAACTCTGCTGAGTCACTCGATAGGAAGATTTATCAAAATGCAACACTAGGCGGTTAATCCGTTATATTTAAAATGTCTATGAAAAATACATCGTACCATAAATTCATGTCGTCAAAAGGCAAAGCGGAACATTTAGTCAATACAAAACTTAAGGAACATAATATTGATTTAGGCTTGATTGACGATGCCAAAATCGGTTCCAAAGAAATACTAGATGCGTATAATAATCCTATATGGAATGAATTGTATAAATTACCAAATGAAGTTTTAAGAATTTTAAACCAAGCCAAAACACAACTTGAATTAGGTAGAAAAGGACAAATTAAAGCAATAGAAAACGCAAGGAAAGTATCAGCGATGGCTAAAGAATTAGGTATACCAAACCCAAAAGAAATTGACGACATTTTTAAAAACAATGATTTTGAAGCATTAATGGATTCTTTTGATAGTGACTTGGGTCGTATAGAGGCTATAATTAAAAAATATTAAAAATGCGTATCGTAGAACTCATATTGGATGAGGACCAGTTAGCACATGGTATTGATGCGATTTCGATTGTATCGGCACCAGCGATTGAGTCCAATTTTATAGCCTTAAAAAAGCACAATGTCAAATTTGCAACTCTAGATTCTGACAAGCGTATTTTGATGGGACCAGCATTGATTCCAGACAAGCCTATTTATCGCAACCAAGACGGGGAGGAGTTCTATTGTTATTTTAGTCAGAATACAGTTCGCAGAGCATCGGAACTTTATCTGACACGAGGTAATCAAAACAATGCTACTCTAGAGCATGAATTTAACATTCATGGATTGAGCCTTGTCGAGACTTGGATTAAAGAGGATATGGTAAAAGACAAAAGTGCCATGTATGGATTGAACGATCCTATTGGAACTTGGATGGTAACGATGAAAGTTGCCAATGACCAAATCTGGAATGAATATGTTAAAACGGGATTAGTAAAAGGCTTTTCAATAGAGGGGTTTTTTGCTGAGAACTCAAGCATCAAAGCCAAGAAACTTGCGGTCAATCCAGAACTTGATGAATACCTCCAAAGTTTAGGCTATTCAAAAATCTAACACATTAAAATTAATCCGTTATATAGTTATGTCAAACGAAGCACAAAATATCTTAGACCGAGTTTTAGGTCAATTAGGATATAAGAAACCAGTTGCCATTAATATGTCTCAAAAAAAGACCATTGATGGACAAACCATATTTGATTCAGAAAATTTTGCTATTGGCGACTCAGTATTTATTGTAACTGCTGATGGCAACATTCCAGTACCATCTGGAGATTACGAATTGGAGGATGGTTCAGTTGTAAGCGTAGACGAATCTGGCATCATTTCAGCCGTTTCAACTACCACACCAGAAAGTGCGGAAATGGAAATTTCTCCAGTTGCAGGAACTCCACCAATGACACCAAAGACAATTATTGAATCTATGACAAAAGAAACACAATTTGCAGAAACTCCAGTTTTAGACAATCCTGCAATAGAGGAAAAAATCGGTGAGCAGACAATGGGAAAACCAGCCTTGCTAGTAAAATGCGAGGATATGGTAGGACCAGAAAATGCCCCACTAGCAGAGAAAATCGCTGAGGCTATTGTTAGCATCGTAGATAGTGGACAAGTAGCCCCTTTAATCGAGGAGTACAAAAAGGCTAAAATGTCAACTAAGATGAGTGCACATTCAACAGATCTCTCTGAAACAATGCGTGCTTTTGAATTGAAACTTAATGCGTTATCACAAGAAAATGAGGCTTTAAAAGAGGCTTTGTCTACTGAAGGAAATCGCACATTTTTCAATCCAGAGCAAAATAGTAAAACCAAAATCAATTTTAAAATCGGTGCTCAGCGTGAAGAAACAATCACAGACCGAGTATTCAATCAATTATTCTCTTAAAAAACCACAACCATGAAAAATAGAAAACTTCACCTATCTGGTCCTACGCTATCTACTAATACCTATGCAGGTGAATTTAGTGGTAAGTATATCGCCGCAGCACTTTTGTCTGGCGAAACTTTGGCGAAGGAATTGATTACAATTCACCCTAATGTTAAGTACAAAGAGGTTATCCGTAACTACGCATCAAGCGTAAGCATCGATAACGCTACTTGTGATTACACCGACAACTCAAGCGTAACATTGACAGAATATGTTATGACCATGACTGAAAAGCAAGTCAACCTTACTTTGTGTAAGAAAAACTTGTTCAGCACATGGGAAACAATGCAGATGGGATTCTCAGCGTTTGAGAATTTACCTGCTACATTTGAGGAGTTTGTTCTTGCTCAAACCTCAGCCCAAGTCGCTCAGCAGAACGAATTAGGTATTTGGAAATCTAACCTTTGGTATGACTCCGCGATTGTCGCTGGTCAAGATGGCATGGTTGGATATTTAGTAGATAACTCTGCAATCGTTAATACTGCGTCTGGTGCAAACTCTAGTTCAAACATTGTAACTCGTTTACAAGCAATGTTGGATGCATCACCATCAGCATTGTATGGTAAAGAAGGCTACCAATTCTATGTTGGACCTTTGTCAATGAAGGCGTATCAAGGTGCGTTATCTGCTGGTAACTATAACTTCCAGTTTTATGTTGGAGAGAAGCCGATGAACTTTCAAGGTATTCCAGTTGTAATGTGTCCTGGTCTTAATGACTCAGATTGTATCTTAGGATTGAAATCTGACTTGCACTTTGGTACTGGCTTGGTTTCTGATTACAACGAAGTAAAATTGATTGACATGTCAGATATTGACGGAAGTCAGAATTGCCGTATCATCATGCGTTTTACTGGCGGAATCCTTGCAACAAATCCAACTCAACAAGTTGTATTAAACGTAACCTAATCCGTTACTTGAAAATATATAGGGCTAGGTAAACTAGCCCTTTTTTTAAAATGTAAAAATAAAAAAATAAAACTATGCCATGTAATGTAATCGATGCCCGTCTCGAACCCTGCAAAGAGTATGTAGGCGGTATACAAGGAATTTTCCTAATCCCTTTTGTTTGGAGTGATGTTATTGAACTTGCCTCAACTGGTCAAATAGGAACTGTAAAATCTATCAAAACTTCTGGTGCGGTATTAGTAACTGGTTATTTTTGGGAATTGAAAGGCTCATCATCTTTTGATGTTGCCATGACTTCTAGCAGGGAAAATGGTACTACTATGTACGATCAGAATTTGACGGTTGTTTTTAAACCTAAATCTTTGACTACCCCTATCTATGATTTCAATGATTACAACACATTGTCTAAGGGCAGATGGCGTATCGTTGTTTGGGATAGGAACGACAACTTTTGGTTGGTAGGTGAGGAGTATGGTGCTGATGCTACAACTGGAGTTGAAAACTTTGGTACTGCATTGGGCGACCCTCGTAACTATTCTGTAACCTTTGTTGCTAGTGAATCAAATCCTCCACGACCATTGGATTCTACTACTTATGCTGGTTTGAGTACAATCTTTACTGCCGATTCTACTCCTTCGTAATTGTTGTTTTAATTATATTTTCCATAGCCTCCGTAATTGGAGGCTTTTTTTTTCTAACAAAATCCGTATATTCCGTTATATTGTATATGTACATCAAGCCAACTGATACGACAATATTTATTTATCCGTTTATACCATTTCCAGTAGGGAACATAACTTTAGTAGTTGTACATAAATTAACTAAAGTTCAAGTATCTCTTACGCAATCATATTCAAGTACAAATTCTGGAGTTACATTAACTTTGCCGAATCTTACTAATATTAACAATGTGGCTACTAATCTGGATGAACTAGTTATCCGTTGCTTTGATGCGACAAATACCTTGTATTACGAGATGGTAAACCGATGGGTAACTAACTCACCGAATATCCTGCTGAATCGCAAAACATGGACTGCTACAAATAACAATACAAAAGAATGGTTGACACTATAAGCAATAGCAAAATTCGTGTACTTAATTTAAGTACCTATACTACCCCTAGCATCATTGAACGCAAGAACAAGTTATGGGTTGAATATGGAGACGATAACGATTACTACGGATATCTGATTGATATGTTTCATGGCAGTCCTACCAACAATCGTTGCGTTAAAGGAATAGCCGATTTAATTTATGGTCAAGGCATCGATGCAAAGCGAAGCAACAGAAACCTAAGTGCCTATGTTGAACTACGCAAATTGTTTGACGAAAAATGCCTACGAAATGTAGTTATGGATTTGAAGTTACTAGGACAAGCGTGTTTCCAGATTGTAAAAACTAAGGACAAAAAGAAAATCGCTAAGGTATACCATTTTCCCATTCAAACGATCAGACCAGAAAAATGTAACGATAAGGGTGAGATTGATGCGTATTACTATTTTCATGATTGGACCCAGTTAAAAAGAGGGCAAGAACCCAAGCGGATTCCAAACTTTGAGTTTAACCAAGAAGCCCCAGAAAGCCTTTTAGTTATTCGACCTTATTCTACTGGTACATTTTATTTTAGTCCAGTCGACTATCAAGGAGGTTTGCAATATGCGGAACTGGAAACTGAAATTGCCAATTACCATATTAACAATATCAAAAATGGCTTAGCACCATCAATGTTAATTAACTTCAATAATGGTGAGCCACCAGAGGAAACTAAGTTATCCATCGAAGGGGCTATTATGAGTAAATGGTCGGGTAGCAGTAACGCTGGTAGGGCAATTATCTCGTGGAACGATTCAGCAGATACTAAAGCCGATATAACTGCGGTGCCTTTGAGCGATGCTCATAACCAATACCAATTTATGTCAAGCGAATCGCAGGACAAGGTTTTAGTAGCACATGGAATTACAAGCCCATTGATTTTTGGTATTAAGAATACAGCTAATGGATTCTCGTCTAACGCTGAGGAACTTAAAACAAGCATAGTGTTATTTGACAACATGGTTATCCGACCATTTCAGAATATGATTTGTGAGGCGATGAACATGATTCTGAGTTACCAAGAGGTAAATCTTGAACTATATTTTAAATCTTTAAATCCTTTGAAGGGAGACGAGTTAATGACTACCAACGAGGACAAAGATTTTGCGTTTAAATTTTCAGAACAAATGGGAGTAAACATGAGCGATGGCGATGAATCGGATTGGTTACTACACCTTGCCGACAAAGGAGAAAAAGTTGACGAGAGCGAATGGGAACTTGTAGACATATCTCCAGTAGAAAATACTGAGGACGAAGCCGACATTCATTCGGACAAATTCGAGTTCTTTAAACGCTTTGCAGACCCAGACGCTAAGAGTGATGATGATAAGGGAATTTTCAAAATCCGTTATCGTTATGGACCAGACAAATATTCTAGCAATAGCAGGATTTTCTGTAAGGACATGGTTGCCAATCGCAACTTAAGTGTTGTATATCGGAGGGAGGACATTTTGACTATGGGTGACGAGGGCATAAATGGTCAGTTTGCACCAGCAGGAAAATCATCGTATTCAATCTGGAAATTTAAGGGAGGAGTTAATTGCCACCATTACTGGGAACGATTGACATTTAAACGAAAGCAAACGGCAGGTAAATTTTTGCCCTTGCAACCTAATGAAATTGGAACAGATCAAAGGGATTTAGAGAATTACCGCAAAGTACCCAATCTAGAGGCTACGGCATCTGGAGTTCCATTTAGCCCACCAGCATGGAGTAAAGCAAACACACGACCTATTGATATGCCGAATAAAGGAGGATTAAAGAAATGACACCAAACGACATTGTACTGCTAGTAACGACTGATGATATCTTTAAGTATACATCATTAAATGGGAATGTCGATGTCGACAAGATTACCCCGTTTATTAAGGTAGCCCAAGATATTGAAGTACAAGAGGTATTGGGAACTGTACTATATCAAAAAATCCTAACCGATGTTCGTACTACGGGGCTATCTGGAAACTATGCCGTCTTGGTTTCACAATATGTTCAGCCTATGCTTATTCACTATGGCATGAGTGATTTTTTACAATTTCATGGCTACGAAATAAGCAACGCAGGGATATTAAGGAATAGTCCAGAAAACTCTCAGTTACCAGACAAGGGCGAAATCGCAACTATTGTTGGCAGACAAAGAGCCATTGCGGAAACTTATCGGCATCGCTTAATTTCGTACTTGACTTATTATCCTCAGTATTTTCCAGAATATACCGCAAACCAGAATGATGGAGAATATCCAACTACTAACCCAAATAACTATTGTGGATGGAATCTATAAAAGTACCCTACAAGCCTAAAGAGGAGAAATTCAATAAACTCAAATCGTACTATACTAAACTCAAAAAAAATGAAAGCAAGACCGATAAAAAACATACAAGTTACATATTTGGTAAATCCCAATGAGCGGACTAAATACCATTTTTGGATTGACGAAAATGGGAATGAATCTTTAGTACATAGTTGGAATTACAATATACCAGATAAGGATGCCGATGCTATCTACATTGGAGTCAATATGAGTGAGCATAATATCGAAGCCCAAAAAGATGCTTTGTTTATCATTTTAAAGCGATTTGAAGGCACCGAGGTTGTATTCCTTGATGAGATATTAAAAGAATCAAAGAAAGCCACTAAATCGGCTAAGAAGGAGGCACAATGAAATATACAATTTTCATATTGGCAATCGTACTTAGCGGATGTTCGGCTCAATGGCATCTTAAACGAGCCATTGTAAAAGACCCTAGTATCTTGACAGAGAAAATTTTAACGATCATTGACACTATTATAGTTAAAGAAGGATTCCAGAGAACCGATACATTTGTAACCAAAGAAATCGATACACTCTTAATCTACGAAAAGGGCGTAAATGTGCAGATAATTAGATTTAAGGATAGGATAATCATTAAAACTGAGGTCAAAAATGACACAATTCGCATCAAAAAGACAATTAAGGATTTTCAGTTAATCTATAAAGACAAGCCAAAATCCAACAAATCGTTCTGGATAGCGTTTATTATAGGCGTAGCAACTACAATTATCTTTGTAATTGGACTCAAACAACTATTAAAATGACCGCAATAAATCGAAAGTTTACCAACCCATCTAGGTCAAGCCCAAAATCAAATGGCAGGGCTTGTCTATGTAAAGACAAAAACAAATATTCCAAAAAATGTTGTGATGGCAATCTATGGGCACAAGGCATCGGTAACATTACACAACCCTAACAAATCAATTTAAAATCGTTATATATATATGAGTATCGCAGGTTCCGCATTCACCGCAGGGTACACTGGTAGTGTAGCCGTTGCCAATACATCAGCCAAAACTGGTCGTTTTCGTGGATTTTTCGTTAATTCAAATGCCGTTGTTTCGGCTTGTTTGGACAAAGACGGAAATTCATTAATGACGATCATGGGATTGACAAGCACAACATTGTTGCCAGGTCCATTCCATTGTGTTGCTGATGGCAATTACATATCATCAATTACCTTAACATCGGGTTCAATCGTACTTTACAACGAATAATGTTTGTTGGAATCGCAATGGGTGTTACCCCTTTCCCACAAGGCGATGGAGGGGTGTTGGCATTGGCTTATACCAATCGTGTAACTGCGGATGGTGGTTATTACGAAGGGGTGGATTGTATGATTTTTAAGTTGAATAATTTAGACACTCAAGAATGAGCACATTATTAGAACAAGCGAGTTTGGTAATGATACCAAGCGGGTATAAAGAGGACATAGTATATAGTGAAGTACCCACAAACGGCAACGGTGATTTAAGTTTTACCCGCAGTTCCAACGGAACCCGAATAAATAGTGCGGGGTTGGTTGAGGTTACGCCGTGGAATTTGGTGGAACAAAGTGAGGATTTTAGCAATGCGGCTTGGAATAAATACCAAAGCGCAATTACTGCAAACGCAACAACCGCGCCAAACGGAACAACAACCGCCGATAAATTAGAATATACAACAACGGGAACGGCAGTTCTTTTTGCGACATCCTCAGCGCTACAAAATCAAGTATACGCGTTAAGTTGTTACGCAAAACAAGGAACTACAAATATTTTGCAAATCGGTTTTACATTAAGCGGGGGCGATAAAATTGCAAATTTCAATTTGAATACGGGCGTAATTACAACGACATCGAGCGGGGTAACTGCAAGTATTGAAAGCGTTGGCGATGGTTGGTACAGATGTATTATGTCATTAACTACCGACATAAATACACCCAATGTTTTTATAAATTCAACATCGGGAACGACGGGAAATTACATTTACATTTGGGGCGCACAACTAAACATCGGCTCAACCGCCAAACCCTATTTCCCCACTACCGACCGCTTAAATGTTCCACGATTAACCTACCAAAATGGCGGGGGCGGGTGTCCATCGTTACTACTTGAAAAGCAATCGACTA